>WBZO01000630.1_pt1 | contig 69134 bp, 52 predicted proteins | sample 5204261 | NCBI WGS metagenome assembly WBZO01 (sample SAMN12412400, study PRJNA552823) | activated sludge metagenome | isolation source: activated sludge from anammox sidestream of wastewater treatment plant... | place: USA: North Carolina | collected 2017-09
CCATCCGCTGACGCTCGTCCCGGTACCGGTCGAGTTCTTGGCGAGGAGCCTGTAGCGGCCGTTCGTGCTGCAGGAGGGGTTGCTCTTCGCCCGCAGGCGCACGATGAACCGCTGGCCGGCGCCGAACAGCCCCAGCGGTTTGGAGCATCCGTCGACCCGGCCACTGGCCCCGAACCACCCGACGTGGCAGGTGCACGCGGCGTCGGGGTCTGCACTCATGCCCGGCACGAAGGTCGGGAGAGGTCCGGCGGCCCCGGTCCACACGACGGAGGACCGGCCGACACCAACCTTCACGTTGGCCGATGCCTTTGGCTCGTAGTCCACCAGATCGAAACAGCCCGACAGCGTGTTCACCTCCGCGCGGCCGGTGCCGAACGCCGCCCAGCCGCCACCGGTGCATGACCAGCCCGGCGTATGCGGTCCCCCAGTCGGCTGCAGCGTGAGCGTGATCGTCACATCGTCGCCAGGCTTGACGATTTTCGGTTCCATCTCGGCGGTGGCCCAGATCCTGCCGCTCCACCTGGCGGGGTCGGGAACGGGCGGTTTGTCCGAGTACTGGGCCAGGACCGTCCCGCCCGGCCAGGCGAGCGACACAAGCGCGAGCACCCCGGCTCGCAGGAATCGGACATGTGGCAGGGAGTGGCTCATGGACGTGCCTCCGGCGTGACGAGAACGGGTTGCGATTCGCAGGCTGGGAATGAAGCTGGGCCGGCCGCGGCCAGCAGGGCGCGCGCCAGGCCCTGCGCCTCAGGCCGGTGGGGCGAACAGGGCGGCCGAACGACGACGGCTGCCCCGACGGGATCGGCGGCGCGCGTCGGCTGGAGAGCGAGCGGCAACTGGATGGCCAGGAACCAGCAGGTCAGGTACCGACCCCGCCTGGCTTGCCGCTGGTGGCCCTCGCTGCGTTCCATACCCCGCACCATGCCGGCGGGAGCGTCGTCAGAGGCAGTAACGACGGGGTAGTACTACGGTAAAACCCCCGCCAAACCGACCGCATCGCCAGACGCCTTCGGGTAGTGCGCACCGCGGCCGATGGCCGGGGGGCCGGTGCCCGGTGTACACTCGGCGGTGCCCCCCGGACACGGATTCCCGTGGCTTCGGACCGGACCGATCCCACCACGCCTCACCAGGCCGCTCCAGCCAGCGCAGCAGAGGTCACCGCGGCCGAGGTGCGGGCTGCCCTCGAGGTGGTGCTGGCCTCGACCACCTTCGCCTCGTCGGAGCGCCTCCGGCGCTTCCTGCGCTACATCGTCGAGGAGTGGCTGGCGGGCCGGGGCGAAGGGCTGAAGGAATACCCCATCGGCACGGAGGTGTGCGATCGGCCCGGCGATTTCGATCCGCGGGCGGATCCGGTGGTGCGGGTGGAGGCACGCCGTCTTCGCGCCCGGCTCGCGGACTTCTACGCGGGTGAGGGACGCGGCGCCACCCTGGTGATCTCTGTCCCGAAGGGCGGCTACGTTCCGGCCGTCGAGCGGCGGGCCGCCGACGGCCCCGGGGCGGCGGGCGACACTGCGGCGGAACCGGCGTCCCGTCCGGACGCGGTCGGGAGTGCGGCCTCGCCGGCACGTTCCGGCCTCTGGCATGCGGTCGTGGTCGTGGTCCTGGCCGTCGTCGCGCTCGTCGCCGGCCTGTGGTGGCCCGGCGGTCGCGCGGCGGCCGTGCCCGGAAACGGCGTCGCGGTGCTTCCCTTCCGGAACGCGAGCGCCGACCCGGAGAACGACTATTTCTGCTTCGGGCTCGTGGAGGATCTGACGGCCGCGCTCACCGAGGTCGACGGTCTGCGCGTCGTGGCCCGCACCTCGGCGGAACGTGCGGGCGAGCATTCCGATCTCGTGGCCGTGGCCGGCCGACTGCGTGTGCGCTACCTGGTGGAAGGCAGCGTCAGGCGCGAAGGCCCGCGGCTGCGCGTCTCGGCCCGGCTCGTCGACGTGCGTGACGGCTCACCGCTGTGGGCCGACACCTACGACCGCCAGCTCGACGACGTCTTCGCCGCCCAGACGGAACTGGCCCACGCGATTGCGAGTGCCCTGATGCCGCGCCTCGGGCTGGCGAACGCCTCCGTGCGGCCGCACAAGGCGCCGCGCAACCTCGCGGCGCACACCGCGTTCCTGAAGGGACAGTTCCTGTACCGCACACAGCCCGACAGCCACGCGCAGGCGGCCGGCTACCTCCGCGAGGCGATCGCGGCGGACCCCGCCTACGCGCCGGCGCACCTGGAGCTGGCCGCGCTGCACGCGACCACGGCGCTCGACAGCATCGCACCGCCAGCCGCGGAGGTCGCCCTCGCGCGGCAGGGGGTGCAACGCGCGCTCCTGCTGGATCCCACGCTGGCCGACGCCGTGGCCCTGAAGGCGTGGATCCGCTTCTTCAGCGACTGGGACTGGCACGGCGCGGCGCGGCTGTTCGAGGACGCGCTGGCCATGCAGCCGGCGTCCTCGGTCGCGCACCATCGCTACGCGCTGCTCCTGATGACGGCCGGACCCTTCGACGAGGCCATCACGCACGCGCAGCGGGCCCTGGAGATCGACCCGCTGTCGTACCGGCTCGTGAACGGGTGCGCGGTGATTGAGTTCTGCGCCCGGCGCTACCCGGCGGCCGAGCGCCTCGCCCGCGAGTCGACGATGCTGGCGCCCAAGTTCTACCTGGCCCACCTCATCCTCGGATCGACGCTGGTCGAGCAGGGACGAGTGGCGGACGGCATCGCGGCCTACCGCGAGGCGCTCGAGGTGCAGCCGCGCGAGCCGGACGCGACGGCGAGTCTCGGGCGCGCGCTGGCCAGGGCGGGCCGCGCCGACGAGGCGCGGGCGCTGCTGGCCGAACTCGAGGCGCCCGGCTCGCCGCGCCCGCCCTCACGTTACGAACTCGCGTTCCTGCTTGCGGCGCTCGGCGAGCGCGAGCGGGCCTTCACCGAGCTCCAGACCTCGCTCGCCCGCCACGAGACGGAACTGGTCTATCTCGGCGTGGACCCGCTGTTCGATCCGCTGCGCGGCGATCCGCGATTCGACGTGGTGCTGCGCGCCGTGGGCGTGCCGCGGCCGTAGCGCCCCCCCGTCACCTTGCCGCCGGAACAGGCCCGTGGTAGGGTGTCGCGTTCGTCCATGCCGCCGCCATCCCCAGCATCGAATCCTGCCGGCCTGAGCATCTTCTTCCCCGCCTACAACGACAGCGGCACCATCGCCAGCATGGTGGTGAGCGCGTTGCTGACGGCGCGGACGCTGACGCCCGATCACGAGGTGATCGTCGTCAACGACGGCAGCAGGGACTCGACACCGCAGATCCTCGACGAACTGGCCCGCAAGTACCCCGGCGAGGTACGCATCGTGCACCACCCGCAGAACCGCGGCTACGGCGGCGCGCTGCGGTCTGGCTTCGCGAACGCCACCAAGGATTTCGTCTTCTACACCGACGGCGACGCCCAGTACGATCCGAGCGAGATGGCCCTGCTCTGGGAGCGCATGGCCGAGGGCGTGGACCTGGTCAACGGCTACAAGATCAGCCGCTCCGACCCGATGCACCGCATCGTCATCGGCCGGCTGTACCACCACATGGTGAAGACGCTGTTCGGCCTGAAGGTGCGCGACGTCGACTGCGACTTCCGTTTGATGCGGCGCACGATCTTCGATCGGGTGACGCTGACCAAGGACAGCGGCGTCATCTGCCTCGAGTTGATGAAGAAGATCACCGACGCGGGCTTCGGCATCGCCGAGGTGCCGGTGCACCACTACCACCGCGCGTACGGGAAGTCGCAGTTCTTCAACTTCGGCCGCATCTTCCGCACCGCGGTCGACGTCATGGGGCTGTGGGTCGACCTGGTGATCCGCCGCACCCACCTCGCCCCGGCGGCGCGCGGGCGCGAAGACCGCAACGGGAGCCGGTCGTGACCGACGCCCACCGGGAGTTCTACCGCGGCCGTCGGGTGATGATCACCGGCGGTCTGGGGTTCATCGGCAGCAACCTCGCCCGTGCCCTCGCCGAACTGGGCGCCGACGTGCTGCTGGTCGACTCGCTGATCCCCGACTACGGCGGCAACCTCTTCAACATCGCCGGCATCGAGGATCGCGTGCGCGTGAACGTCGCCGACGTGCGGCAGCAGTCGACGATGAACTACCTGGTCGGCGACCGCGAGGTGATCTTCAGCCTCGCCGGCCAGGTGAGCCACATCGACAGCATGCGCGATCCGTTCACCGACCTCGAGATCAACTGCCGCAGCCAGTTGACGATCCTCGAGGCGTGTCGCCGCAACAACCCTGGCGCGAAGGTGGTCTACGCGAGCACCCGCCAGGTGTACGGCCGGCCCGACTACCTGCCGGTGGACGAGCGGCACCTCGTGCGCCCGACCGACGTGAACGGCATCAACAAGGTGGCCGGCGAGTACTACCATCTCGTCTACAACAACGTGTTCGGCGTGCGCGCGTGCTCCCTGCGCCTGACGAACGTCTACGGCCCGCGCCAGCTGATCCGGCACAACCGGCAGGGCTTCATCGGCTGGTTCGTCCGCCTCGCGGTGGAAGGCGGCGAGATCCAGATCTTCGGCGACGGTGCGCAGGTGCGCGACTTCGTCTACGTCGACGACGCGGCCGACGCGTTCCTGCGGGCGGGCGCTGCCGATGCGTGCAACGGCGAGGTCTTCAACGTGGGCGGCGATGAGCCGGTCAGCCACCGCGATCTCGTGGCGCTGCTGCTCGAGGTGGCTGGCAGCGGGCGCGTCACCTACCGCGAGTGGCCGCCAGAGAAGAAGGCGATCGACATCGGCAGCTTCTACTCCGACTCGCGGCGCTTCCGTGCGGTCACCGGCTGGGCGCCGCGGATCGGGCTGCGTGAGGGCCTGGCCCGCACCGTGGGCTATTACCGCGAGCATTTCGCGCGCTACGTCGCGCACGAGAGCGCCGGGGCCTCGCCCTAGCCGCCAGCTCCAGCCACAGGCCTACCCATGCCTATCCACGTTCCCTTCAACAGCCTGACGCCCGCCGACGATGCGGTGGCCGTGCGCGAGGCGATCGAACGCGTGGTGGCCAGCGGCTGGTACGTGCTCGGCCCCGAGGTGGAGGCGTTCGAGCGTGAGTTCGCTGTCGCCTGTCAGGCGACGGCCGCCGTCGGCGTGGGCACCGGCACCGACGCCATCGCCCTGGCGCTGATGGCGCTCGGGATCGGCCGTGGCGACGAGGTGATCACTGCGCCGCTCTCGGCGGCCTACTCGGCGCTGGCCATCATGATGGCGGGCGCGCGGCCCGTGTTCGCCGACCTCGACCCGGCGCGGCTCACGCTGGATCCGGCGGCGGTGGAGGCGGCCGTCACGCCCCGCACGGCGGCCATCCTGCCGGTGCACCTCTACGGGCAGGCCGCCGACATGGATCCGTTGCTGGCGATTGCGGCTCGCCATCACCTGGCGGTGGTCGAGGACTGTGCCCAGGCGCACCTCGCCACCTGCAGGGGGCGCCCCGTGGGCACCATGGGCGCGGCCGGCGCCTTCAGCTTCTACCCGACCAAGAACCTCGGCGCGCTCGGCGACGGCGGCGCGGTGATCACCGGCGATGCCGCGCTGGCGGCGCGCGTGGCCCGGCTGCGCAACGGCGGGCAGAGCCGGCGCTACCGCCACGACGAGTTCGGCGTGAACTCGCGGCTCGACGAGGTGCAGGCGGCGATCCTACGTGCGCGGCTGCCGCTGTTGCCGGCGTGGACCGAGCGCCGGCGGATTCTTGCCGGCGTCTACAGGGAGCGGCTCACCGCGGCGCCCGTGACCGTGCCGCCGGAACTCGACGCGGGCCACGTCTACCACCTGTTCCCCGTGCGCAGCCCGCAGCGCGACGCGCTGCAGCGTCACCTGCTCGCGCGGGGCATCGAGACGCTGGTGCACTATCCCATCCCGATCCCGCGCCAGGCGGCGCTCTCCGGCGAGACGCCGGCCCAGTGTCCAGTCGCCGATCGCGTGTGCGACGAGCTGCTGTCGCTGCCGATGTACCCGGCGCTCACGCTCGAGGCGGCGCGGGAGGTGGCGGGGGCGGTGAGGCAGTTCGAGGCCTGAGGCAGAAAATGGGGAAAATGGGGTCGGGGAAATGGGGTCGGGTCTATTTTCCGGACCCATTGGCCAGACGCGTTCCGGCCGACGAAAATGGGGTCGGACGAAAATGGGGTCGCGGACGAATATGGGGTCGGGTCTATTTTGCGGCCGCGAGGCTCCGCGGAAAATAGACCCGACCCCATTTTCGTGACCGCGGAAAATAGACCCGACCCCATTTTCGTGACGACCGCACTCCTCCAGTCGATCCTCCTCTTCTACCTGCCGGGCGCGCTGCTGTTCCGCGCGCCGCGGGCCGAACGCGCCCGCCGCGCGGCGCTGGCAGCCGAGGAGCGCGCGTTCTGGGCGGTCATGTTGAGCATCGCGTGGACGCTCACGGTCACGCTCGCACTCGCCGCCGCCGGCCGTTACGGCTTCCATACGCTGCTCGGCATCAACGCGCTCCTCTGCGGCGCCCTCGTCCTGGCGTGGCGCACGCGCCTGCGATACGCGGAACCCACCGGCCGCCCGACGGCCGGGGCGCTGGCGGTGGCAGGACTGCTCGCCCTCGGCGCCTGGCTGCACCCGCTGGCCGCCGAGTACGTGATGGGCGGCAAGGACCCCGGCACCTACATGAACGAGGGCATCCAGATCGCCCAGCGCGGCGGGCTGGTGATCCACGACCCGACGGTCGCGGCCGTCCCCGCGGCCACGCGCGATCTCTTCTTCCCGTCCCACGGCACCGACGCCTACTACGGCGTGCGCTTCATGGGGTTCTTCATCCGCGATCCGCAGGCGGGCACGGTGGTGGGCCAGTTCCCGCACGTGTTCCCCGCATCGATCGCGATCGCGTACGGCGTGCACGGCCTCACCGGCGCGCGACAGGCCGTGACGGCCTGGGCCCTGCTGGGCATGGCGGCCGTCTACTTCCTCGGCGCGCGATGGATCGGACGCGCCGCGGCCGCCGCAGCGGCGGCGCTGCTGCTGCTGAACGTGATCCACACGTGGTTCGCACGCTACCCGAACGCCGAGATGGCGATGATGACGCTCGCCTTCGCGGCACTGCTCGCGCTGGCGCGGGCGCGCCTGGACGGCGACCGGTTCCTCGCGCCGGTGGCAGCCTGGCTGCTGGGGCTGCTGCTGTTCGTGCGCATCGACGCCGCGATGGTGTGGGCCGCGGCCGGCGCGACGATGGTCCTCGGCTGGCTCCGGCCGCCGGATCCCGGCGGGGCGCCACACCGGCTGGGCGCGGCGGCTTGGTGGATCGCCGCAGGTTCGGCGGCACTGGCGACGGTCTACTACGCACGCCTGATGACGGGCTACCTCGCCGTGCCGGCGCTGTTCGTCCGCGAGACGGTGCCGATGGCCGGCGTCGGCGTGGCCGCGCTGGCCGGGCTCGGCGGCTTCTTCCTGCTGTCACGGCACGCACCCACCGCCCGGCGCCTGCGCGCGAGCATCCCCTGGACGGTGGCGACGGGCCTCGCGCTGGCCGCAGCCTACGCCTACTTCTTCCGCGAAGCCGCTGGCCGCACCGCCATCCACGACGCGTCGGCGCTGCGCGCCTTCGCGTGGTACCTCGGACCGCTCGGACTGCTGACGGCCGTAGCCGGCGTCCTCGCCGTCCTGCCCCGCATCTTCTGGCGCGACCCCGCCGCCGCGCTCACGGCCGCCGCCTTCTCGTCGTTCTTCTTCTACAAGATCCGCATCGTCCCCGAGCACTTCTGGATGACGCGGCGGTTCCTGCCGGTGATCCTCCCGATGGCGCTGCTGATGGTGACAGGCCTGGCCTGGCGCGTCGCCGAGCGGATCGCCTCGCGGATCGGGATCGCGACGCCGCGCTGGCGCCGCGCCGTCGCCGTGGCGCTGATGGCGGCGGCGCTCGCCCCCCTGGCGGCGCGCTTCTGGTGGCAGGCGCGGCCCGTGCGCGGACACGTCGAATACGCGGGCCTCATCCCGCGCCTCGAGGCGCTCGCCGCGCGCTTCGGCGACAACGACCTCGTCATCGTCGAGTCGCGCAACTCGTCGGACCTGCACGTGCTGGCGCTGCCGCTCGCCTACATCTACGCGAAGCCCGTCCTCGTGCTGAACTCGCCGCGGCCCGACCGCGCCATGATGGAAGCCTTCATCGCCGACGCGCGGCAGCGCTATCGCGAGGTGTTCTTCCTCGGCAGCGGCGGCACCGACCTGCTGACGCGCCGCATCGGCGTGGAACCGGTGGGATCCGACCGCTTCCAGATGCCCGAGTACGAGTCGCCGGCCAACGCCTACCCATCGGGCGTGCGCCGCAAGGAATTCGACTTCGGCATCTACCGCTTCGTCGACGTGCCGGCGCTGGCACGCGCGCCGGTGCTGGTAGTGGGCGACCGCGACGACCTGCAGGTCGTGCGCTTCCACGCCAAGGAAAAGGACCCGCAGAGCGGCCGGACCTACCGCTGGACACGCGACGTGTCGTACGTGTCGCTGCTGAACATCACGCCCGCCACGCGCACCATCACCCTGTGGATGGCCGACGGCCGGCGGCCGGCCTCGCTGCCGCGCGCCGCGGTCGAGGTGGCGCTCGACGAGCACGTCCTGGGCACCGTCACGGTCGGGCCCGACGTGACCGCCTTCGCCTTCGACGTGCCGCCCGGCCTGGCCACCGAAGCCGCCGCGAGCGAGGATCCGGCGAGGCTGCGCCTGCGCACGAACACCTGGCGCCCGCGCACCGCCATCGGCGCCCCCGACGATCGCGACCTGGGCGTTATGCTGTCACGGGTCGAAGTCCGCTGACGGCCGGCCGCGCCACACCGGCGAACCAGGGCCAGCCTCACAGGACGGGAACAGGAGAACCGCCATCATGACCGACTTCGAGAAGCGCGTACGCACCGCCGTCTTCGTGTCGTTCCGAGACCGCGCAGCGGCCCCGTCGAGCGCGGCGCTGGCGACGAGCCTCAACGTGCCGCGCGAGCAGGTGATCGACGCCCTGCGCTCGCTGGCCAGCCAGCATTGCCTCGTCCTCGACAGGAGCCAGGAGGAGGTCCTGATGGCACACCCGTTCTCGGCCGTCGAGACCGACCACGTGGTGGGCATCGGCCCGCGACAGTGGTTCGCCAACTGCGCATGGGACGGGCTGGCCATCCTCGCGATGCTCGGCGATGGCTGCTTCGAGACCCGATCGCCGGCCACGGGTGAACCGCTGCGCTTCACCACGCGCGACGGCATCGTCGAGGGCGAGGGGGTGGTGCACTTCCTCGTGCCCGCACGCCAGTTCTGGCAGGACATCGGCCACACCTGAAACAACATCCGCGCCTTCCGGTCGGAAGGCGAGGTGCGCACGTGGTGCGAGGCGAAGGGCCGGACGATGGGAGCGGTGGTGCCGGTGCAGACGGCGCACGACCTCGGACGGGTGTGGTTCATCGGGCGCTTCGACGAGAGCTGGACGCGGGAGAACCCGGCGACGGTGGCCGCGAACCTCGCGCGGCACGGCCTCACCGGCGAGTTCTGGGACATGGCGACGGAGGTAGGCTGAAGGGAACGTGTTCCGGCACCTCCAGATCTACGACCGGCGCGAACGCCTGATCGTCGGCGCGGCCGACCTGGCGCTGTCGGCGGCCGTGTCGGCCGGCCGGCTGCTCGGCGTCGATGCGTTCGCACGGCCGCGGCCTCGCGCGCGCGTCCCGGCCCGGCGCGTGCTGCTGCTGCGCCTCGAACGCATCGGCGACCTGCTGATGGCACTCGACGGCATCGCCGCGGTGCGGGCGCTCGCGCCGGAGGCGGAGATCGATCTCGTCGTCGGCTCGTGGAACCTGCCGATCGCCCGCCTGCTTCCGCACGTGACGCGCGTGCTGCCGCTCGACGCGCCCTGGCTGGCGCGCGAGGGTGAGGCGCCGCGGTTCACCACCCTGCTGGCCGCCGCGGGGCACGACTGGGCGCCGCGTGAATACGACGTGGCCATCAACTTCGAGGGCGACATCAGGTCGCACCTGCTGATGGCACGGTCGCGCGCGCCGGTACGCGTCGGGTTCGACATGGCCGGCGGCGGCCCGCTGCTCACGCATCGCGTGCCGTTCGATCCGACACGCCACACGGCCTGGAACGCGCTGCGGCTGGCCGAGGCGGCCGCCCCGCACCTGGCGGGCGAGGCATCGGCAGTCGAGGTGCCCCGGGAACCGCCGCTGCGGCCGACGCTCGACGTGCCCGCCGAGGCCGCGGCCCGCGTGCGCGAGCACCTCCGCGCGCGCAGCCTCGACGCGACACGGCTCATCGGCCTGCACCCGGGCGGCGGGCGGGCCGTGAAACAGTGGCCCCCTGACAGGTTCGGCGTCGCCGTTGGCCGGCTGGCACGCGAAACGGGCGCGACGGTCGTCATCACGGGCAGCGACGGCGATCGCCCGATGGCCGATGCCGCACGCGCCGCCCTGCCCGAAGGCGTTCCCGCGATCGACCTCGTAGGCGAGGCCGATCTGGTGACGCTCGCCGCCTGGCTGGCACGCTGCGCCATCCACGTCACCGGCGATACCGGGCCGATGCACCTGGCGGCAGCCGTCGGCACGCCGGTGGCGGCTGTCTTCGGCCCCTCCGACGAACGGCGCTATGCCCCCCTGGTCACCCCGCGCCGCATCGTCGCCCGCCGCGGCGACCTGCCGTGCGCGCCGTGCAACAGGATCCGCCGGCCCCCGGCGCACTGCCGCGGGGTGACGCCGGCCTGCCTCGACGGCCTGCCGCAGGAGGCGCTGTACGTGGCGGCACGCGACCTCTGGAACGAGGCGATCGCCTCGCACCGGGACGGATCGCGCGCATGAGGGCGCTGGCCACCGCGGTGAGCGTGCGGGCCGGCGCCGGCGCCGAGCGGACGATGACGCTGGCCGACGCGCTGGACGCCACGGCAACCGAGCAGGCGCACGCCGGGGCCAACGCGTGGATCAAAGCGCTGCGCCACGCGCGCGTCGACGGGACCACGCTGCGCGACCGGTTCACCTATCGCGGCGACTCGCTGTGGTGGTTCACCGAGATCTACCTGCACAAGCGGCAGGAGGTGCTCACCTGGCACGCGGCGGCCGCGGCCTGGCGGGCGCTGGTGGCCCGCGAGCGGCCAGCGTCGATCGGCGTGAGCGAGACGGCAGACCCGGCAATCGTGCTGCTGGGCCGCGAGGTGGCCCGGCTGACGGGCGTCGCCTGGCACGGTCCCGCGCGAGCGCCCGAGGCGTGGCGCCGGACGCTGCGCCTGCGGCTGCGTGCCCGCTACCTCACCTGGAGCGCGCTGGCCTCGCGACAGCGCGCCAGCGAGGCTGCGGCGCCCCGCATGCCGGCCGGCAGCGTGCTCGCCTTCGTGCACACGGCCTTCTGGAAGGCCCGTGCCGATGGAGGCGAGGGCGAAGAGCAGTATCTCGGACCGGTGCTGCGCGAGATCCAAGCGCGCGCTGGCCGCGATCGGCTGGCGCTGGCAGGCGTGGGCCCACGCACCAACTTCCGGGCGCGGCGATGGTGGCACGCCGCGGTGGAGTCGAGCCCCCACGGCCGCGTGCTGCCGATCGAGGGCCTGTCCACCCGCCGCGACATCGCCGAGTCGACCGCGATGTGGCGTCAGCGGCGCCGTCACCAGCACGCCCTGCTCGCCTCGGCCGACCTGCGCGCGCTCGCGCGGGTGGACGGCTGCGACGTGTGGCCGCTCTTGCGCGATGAGATGGAGGGCGTCACCTGGCTCCAGTGGCCGTGGTCGGCGCGCGCGATGGACGAGGCCGGCGCCGCACTGGATCGCCTGGCGCCCTCGGCCGTCCTCACCTACGCCGAGGCCGGCGGATGGGGTCGCGCCATCGTGCTCGAGGCGCGTCGTCGTCACATCCCGAGCATCGGGGCGCAGCACGGCTTCATCTACCGCCACTGGCTCAACTACCTGCACGCCGAAGACGAGTTCGCGCCAAGCGGGATCAACCCCGGCGACGAGGGCTTTCCCGCCCCCACCCGAACCCTGCTCTTCGACGAGTTCGCGCGACGCCACCTCACCACCGCCGGCCATTTTCCAGACGATCGCGTGAGGGTGACGGGCAGCCCGGGCCAGCAGGCCCTGCGGGAGCGCGCGGCAGCGCAGGACGAGGAAACGCGAACGGCGGCGCGCGCGCTGGTGGGCGCCAGTGGCGGCGATCGCCTCGTGCTGGTGGTGACCAAGCACGTCCAGATGCGCCGCGCCTTCCCGGCGCTCGTCCGCGCGGCCGCCTCGCTGCCCGCCACCCGCCTCGTGGTGAAGTGCCACCCCGCCGAGACGCCCCTCCCCTACGAGCGTGACGCCGCCGGATCGCCGGCGGTCACGATCGCCCCGGCCTCCGCCGATCTGGCCGCGCTGCTGTCGGTCGCCTCGGTGATCGTCACCGTCAACTCGACGGTGGCCATCGATGCCATGACGCTCGGCGTGCCCGCCCTCGTCGTGGATCTGCCCAACAACCTCAGCCCGTTCGTGGAGGCTGGGGTGATGTTCGGGGCGGACGGGATCGATGCGATCGGGCCGGCGCTGCGGCGCGCGCTGGACGATGGGGCGGCGTGCGAGGCGCTGCGGGGTCGGCAGCGGACGTTCCTCGCCGAGTTCGGGGGGCCGGCCGACGGCGCCGCCGCAAGAGCGGCCGACGAGGTTCTGAGGCTGGCGGGCCGTTAGCCGGTCACGACCCTGGCCATCCGCACAGGGAGTCGCATCCCGCGGCCGTTCATTGCAGCCAGGCCATCCACGCCTCTGCCGCGCCCCACCCTGCCGCCACCAGCAGCGCCCACGACACGAGGGCCGTGCTCCAGTCCGTCCGCATGAGCCAGGCCGCGCCGCGCGCCGCGAGCACGACCGCGGCCGGCAGCGCGAGGTACCCGAGGCGATCGATGAACTCGTCGGTATAGCGCTGGAACCTCGGCTCGACGGGCGCCGCCACGGCCGATGCGAGGAACACGAGCGTCGCGGCCGTGATGGCGACGGCGGCCAGCCATGCCCGATCGCGGGCGCGGTCGCGCCATCCGCGCCACGCGCCAACAGCGGCCAGCGCGACCAGTGGCCAGCCGGTCGCCCTCGCGATGCGAAGCACGGCGCTCACCGCGCGCCCGGCCAGGCTGGGGCCTTCGGACCGCGCCGCGGCCTCCGGCGCCGCGCGGCCATCCCCCGCGGCAGTCGTCCCGACGATCGACGCCGCCCGCGCCTTCACGCGGTCGAGCGACTGGTAGGCCTCGCTGAAGCGGCCGTAGTAGACGGCCACGGAGAACGCCGCCGCGCCCACCGCCACGGCGAGCAGCACGACGGCCGCGCGCCGGCGGCCGGCCTCCACCCACCAGAGCAGCGCGGCGAACAGGACGAGCGCCGCGAGCAGCACGGGGAAGACGCCTACGTGCGACAGGAACGCCAGCGCGCACAGCGCGAAGAGGCCGATGGCGGCCATCACGCGCCGTTCCACGCGCCAGGCCACCGCGGCCGCCAGGGCACACATCGATGCCGCCTGGCCGAACACGAACGTGAGGTTCGCGTTGCCGATGTTCAGGTAGGGCAGCGGCACGAGATAGACCATCGCGGTGGTCAGGGCCGCCGTGATCCGCTCGCCGCCGGCGCGCCTCACCATCGGGTACATCGCGATGGCCGCGACGGCGCGTGCCGCCACGACGACGATGCGGAGGAGGCTGACGTAGTCGCTGGTGAAGAGCGTCCAGGGCGCTGCCACCACGTACAGCGCGATCGCGTAGGGGAACCGCACGCCGTCGGGCATGGGCTGCGTGAAGAACCAGCGTCGGTCGAGCACCCATTCGAGGCGATGCGCCTGGAACAGCGCGTCGACGATGGGCTTGGCCGGATGCAGCAGGCCGTAGAGCTCCAGCAGCGCCGCGGCGCAGACGAACGCCAGGGCGCCGGCGGCAATCGGGTGCAGCACGCGACCCCGCCAGCGCGCGATCGCGGCCGCGATCGTCATCAGCAGCGCCACCGCCAGCGCCAGCCAGGCGACGGTCACCGGGTAGGCGGAATACGGGCCCACGCTGCCGGTCAGCGGGAGGGCCTGCGCCAGCGCCAGCCCAGCCGTGAGGGCGAGCGCAACGCCCAGGCCTGCGCCAGCCGTAACCGCGCCGGCGCCGAACAGTCCGGCCGAGGCCGCCGCGGCTGCCAGCGCGCGCCAGGGCGCGACGGCGAGACCCGAGCGGTCGGGGGCACATGCGATGCGATCCACCTGCACGCCGAGCGGCCGCGGATCGTGCGGACCGGGCACCATCACCGGGTCGCCGGTGATTGTCAGCGCGAGGCCTGCGCGCCCGGGCCGGGCCGGCACGGTGACGGTGACGTCCTGATAGTCGTTGGTTGCGGTGAGCGCCGCCTCGGCCATGCCGTCGGCGCCGATCTGGACCAGGGGCTGGGGCCGGTCCGCGGGCCGCGCGCCCCGCAGCCGGACCGTGCACGTCCAGGCCCCCCCGCGCCGGGCGCCGTCGAGTCGGAAGGTGGCGCTCGCCGCCGTCCACGCGAACGTGCGCTCGCCGTCGCGTTCGACCGGGTGGAATCCTCTGGTCACTGCCGGCAGGTCGCGATCCAGGTCCCACACGACGCCGGGGTGGCGGGCGTGGGCGATCCAGGCGCCGGCCAGGCCGGCCATTGCGCCGGCGGCTGCCATCGCGAGGGCTCGGATAAGGAGGCGGGGCATGGGCAGTCGAGTCTACCCCGGCGGCGGTTTGCTACAATTCCCGTTTCGGCCCCCAGCCCGCCACGTTTCGAGGGACCAGGTCTTCCAATGCGCGCACTCATCACCGGCGGCGCCGGTTTCGTCGGTTCTCATCTCGCCGATGCCCTGCTTGCGGAGGGGCACGAGGTTCAGGTGCTCGACGACCTCTCGACGGGCGCCATCGAGAACATCCTGCACCTGCGCGGCACGCCGGGCTTCTCCTACCGCATCGGTTCGGTCATCGACGAGCCGCTGCTGGCCGAAATGGTCGACTACGCCGACGTCGTCTACCACCTGGCGGCGGCCGTGGGGGTGAAGAAGATCGTCGAGGAGCCGGTCAACACCATCGAGTGCAACGTGCACGGTACCGAGGTGGTGCTGACGCACGCCGCCAAGAAGAAGCGGCCGGTGCTCATCGCCTCCACCTCCGAGGTGTACGGCAAGAGCGCGGCCGTGCCGTTCCGGGAGGACGCCGACCTGGTGCTTGGCGCGAGCACGCGCCATCGCTGGGCCTATGCCTGCAGCAAGCTGCTCGACGAGTTCCTGGCGCTGGCCTACTGGAAGGAGCGCGGGCTGCCGGTGGTGGTGGTCCGGCTGTTCAACACCGTGGGCCCGCGGCAGACCGGCCGCTACGGCATGGTGATCCCCAACTTCGTGCGGCAGGCGCTGGACGGCGAGCCGATCACCGTGTTCGGCGACGGCACCCAGTCGCGCAGCTTCACCTACGTGGGCGACGTGGTACGGGCGCTGATCGCGCTCATGGCGCACCCGGCCGCGGTGGGCCAGGTCTACAACGTGGGCAACGGGCAGGAAGTGTCGATCCGCGCGCTCGCGGAGCTGGTGAAGGCGATGACCGGCTCGTCCTCGCCCATCGTCACGATTCCCTACGATCGGGCGTACGAGGCGGGCTTCGAGGACATGCCGCGCCGGGTGCCCGACCTCACGAAGGTGCGCGCGGCGATCGGCTACGAGCCCACCGTGGATCTCGAGGGCATTCTCAGCCGCGTGATCGCGTCGATGACGACGGCGCGCGCCGGCGCCGGCGTCCGTTGAGGCGCACCGGAGGATTGCAGCAGCCTTCATGTCCCTGAAGCACACCGCGCGCGCGGCGACCGCGCGCGCGCTCACGCGCCACGCCCGGCTCGTCAAGCGCGGGCTCCTCGCGCTCGGCCGGGAGCGGTCGCCGGTCCTGCCCGAGATCGTCCAGATCGAGGCCACCAACATCTGCAACGCCAAGTGCGTCTTCTGTCCCCGCGACGAGATGGGGCGCGCGCTGGGCATCATGTCGATGGACCTGTTCCGGAAGGTCGCCGACGAGTGCGCGGCGCTCGGCATCGGCCACGTGCGGATGCACAACTACGGCGAGGCGTTCGTCGACCGCAAGCTGGTCGAGAAGATCCGCTACGCCAAGCAGATTGGCATTCCCGAGGTGGGCGTGATCAGCAACGGGTCGCTGATCACCGAGGACGTCGCGCACGGGATGATCGAAGCCGGCCTCGACGCCATCAACATCAGCCTCGATGCCGCCGGCCGGGAGGTGTTCGAGACGACGCGCGTCGGCCTGAAGTACGACAAGGTGATGGCGGCCGTCGAGCGCATCCTGCGCATCCGCGAGGAGCTGGGGCGCACGCACCCGAAGCTGATTCTCTCCTTCGTGCGCCAGAACAACTCCGACGAGGAGCACGCCTTCATCGAGCGGTGGCGCGCGCGCGCCGACAAGGTGCACGTCACCGACCTGCACAACTGGGCCGGCACGCTGCACACCGAGTCGAGCGTGAACTTCCCCTGCTACCGCCTGTGGCTCACCTTCACGGTGCTCTGGGACGGGCGGGTGTCGCTGTGCTGCGCCGACTTCGACGGCCGCGAGATCCTCGGCGACCTGCGCACCTCGACCATCGCCGAGATCTGGAATGGCGAGCGGTACCGCGAGGTGCGCCGGGCGCACCTCGACCACGGCGGGCCGTCGATCTGCCAGTCGTGCGATCTGCCGAAGAAGGACTCGCCGCTGTGGATCACCAAGATCCTGTGAGCGGGACCGTCGCGTGGGGGCGATGAAGCGGATCGGGCGGCGGCTGACGGCGAAGCTCACGCGCCCGCCGCTCGAACGGTTCCTGCGATCGCATGCCAGCAGCGCGCTCACGCTCGACCTCGGATCGAGCGCAGGCTTCTACGCGTCGCTCTTCCCCCGGCGCGTGGCGCTCGACATCCGGCGGGCGCACGGCGTGGCGGTGGTGGGCGACGCGCTCGCACTCTGCTTCCCCGATGCCACGTTCGACACCGTGCTGTGCACCGAGGTGCTGGAGCACCTGCCCGACCCGCAGCGCGGCGTCGACGAGATGCACCGCGTGCTGCGCGACGGGGGCACGCTGCTGCTGACCACCAGGTTCCTGTTTCCCATCCACGACGCGCCCGGCGACTTCTTCCGCTACACCCGCTACGGGCTGCAGCACCTGCTGCGGGCGTTCGAGGACGTGGAGATCGTGGAAGAGGCCGACCCGATGGGCACGATCGCCATCCTCGTGCAGCGGCTGGGAATCCAGGCCGAGACGCTGGGCTGGCGGCCGCTGCGGGGCGTGTGGCACGTGGTGGCCCGGGTGGTGCGACGGCTGTCGTTCCTGCTGACAGCGCAGTATGGCGACAGCCGTGGCACCCCCATCGCGCATGCCATCATGACGAGCGGCTACTACGTGCGGGCGCGGCGGGGGGCGGCGCCTGGAGGGCCCGGCGGCGGCGACGCACCGCCGGCACGTGACCCGGTATAATCTGGCGCGCCGCGCTGTAAGATCGATGACGTTGGCTCGTACTTCCGTCGCATCCAGACTCACCGGGCGATTCCTGCGCATCCTGCTGTTGGGCCTGTGCTGCGTCCTGCCCCCAGGGTTGGTGGCAGGTGCCAGTTCGGTTCAGGTTTCTGCACAAACTGCGTCGGCTTCCAAGGCCGAGGTGGAGGTTCGCCGCCTGATCACTGCGGGGGATCTGGACACGGCGCGGGCGTTGCTCGCCGGACTTGGAGACTCCATAGACGTCAAACGGCTCCGAGTCGAAATCGCAATCGCCGCCGCCGACCCCATCCGGGCGGCTGAGGCCTACGCCCAGTTCGTCGTCGCCAACGGCGACGCGGAGGACCTGTCCCTGCTGCGTCGCGTCGCCGAGGCCTCTCTGGCGGGCCTCGCCCGTGAGCCGGACCCGTTGCTTCACACCGAAGCGTGCGCCGTGCTGGCACGCCGGGGCGATGCCGGCTGCCGTGGCACTCTGGCTAAGCTCTCTCGGAGCGTCGACGCCCCGATCACCCTCCGGCTGGTGGCCGCAGCCGCTCTCAGCGGCTCCCCGCCGACGGGCCCGAACCAGGCACCGACGCTGCCCGAGTTGGCCGCAGGCGCGGGGCCGAACGAGCAGCGGGCCATCGCCTCGGTGGCCTCGCGATTCCCGGCAGCCCAGGCCGTCCCGGTCTTGAAGCAACTCCTCGGCAGCGACGCGCAGGACGTCCAGTACTCGGCGGCGCAGCAACTGGGCGACCTGCAGACGGCGGAATCCCGCGAGATCCTGCGCGCCTTCGTCGCCGCCAATCCGGCGGCCCGGGCGACGGGCGCGGCCCGCCTGGCGCTTGCGAGGCTCGGCGATCCCGGAGCACTGAAGACCATCGGGGGGGCTATCGCGCAACTCAGGGGCGGTGACCAACTGAGCGCCGCCGAGGCCCTGCTGGCGGCCGGGGATTCGAGGGCGGTCGACGCCCTCCTCTCACTGGCGGCGGGCGATCATGAGCAGGTGCGGGTGGCCGCCGCTGCCCTGCTCGGGGACCGGCGCCCGGACGTGACGCGGAAAGTGATCGAGGTGTCGATGTCGAGCGCGAACCCGTGGGTGCGCGCCGACGCGATCGACGCCTTCCGCCACAGCCGGTACCTGACGCTGCCGGTGCGCTGGCGGGCCTTGCGCGACGACTCCCCCTGGGTCCGTCTGCGCGCGGCGGACGCCACCCTCGTTCTGATCGACCCGCCGGTAGCGAGGTAGCGTGGCCACCAGGTCTTCCTCCGTGCTCGCCGGCGCCCGAGTCTGGCTTCCGCTCTACCTGGTCCTGGCCCTCGCCACGGGCTTCGTCGATCTCAGGATGCGGGCGTACCCGACTCATGCGGTGAAGGAGTACATCCCCGATGTGGTGTCGGGCACCGCCGATGCCCCGGGTCGCTACCGGGTGCTGGCGCCGTTCGCGCATCGCGCCCTTGTCGACATCACGGGCGCGGACGAAATGCTCGTGTGGTACGTCACGCGGCTCAGCTGGTTCGCCGTCGCATGGCTGGCGTGGCACTGCTATCTCCGCACCTGGTTCTCCCCAGCGCTGTCGGGCCTCGGGACCACCTTGGTCGTCGCTACGCTGCCCCTCACGTTCACCAACTCCTGGGCGCACCCTGACCACGCGCCTGAGCTGGCCCTCTTCCCGCTTGCGTGCCTCGCGCTGGCCAGGGGCCGTGACGGCTGGTTCGCCGCCCTCCTGGTGGTCTGTACGCTGAACCGAGAGACTGCGGCGTTCCTCGTTGCGCTCTACGCGGCCGTCCGCCCGTGGAGCCGCGAGCACCTGTGGCGGACCGCCGCCATGGGGGCGCTCTGGTTTGCGGTCTACGCGGGGTTGCGGGTCTGGCGAGGGTACGAGGGCTACGACGTCTGGCAGTTGTGGCGAAACCTGGAGTTCCTGCGACTGCTGCCGCCCCCCTACGACCCCTACTATCGCGCGTATGCGTGGTTCGGCGGCGTGCTGTTCGGACCCCTGCTTTGGGTCGCCTGGCTCTCTCGAAGGGCCCAGCCGGTGTTCGTGAGGCGGGCCCTCGTCGTGGTGCCGCTGGTCGCCCTGGTGGCCTTGACGATGTCGAGCATCATCGAGACCCGCATCTTCACGCCGCTGTTCGCCTTGATTGTCCCAGGGGTAATATTCACGGCCGCTGGGACCGATAGCCCGTCCTGAAGGAATCCGAGCGCATGGTTCACACGGCGTCATCGAAGCACTGGTCTGGCGTGGTTCGCGCAGGCCTCACCATCGCGGTTTGCGTCGCAGCCGCGGTTCAGCCGGCCCTCGCGCAACCTGCCTCGCTGGGGCCGACCAGTACGGGAGCGGCCAGCAACGGTGGCGGCCTCAACGACGTGGCGTACGACGACCAGAACGCCGTCTACCTGCACGTCATCGCCGACGGGCAGGTGTACGGCCAGTTCGTCGACGGGGCCGGCCAGCTGGTGGGGGGCAGGTTCGCCATCACCGGGCCGCCCGCCTCGTTCGCCTCATGGGCGCGCGTCGGCTTCTCGGCGGGGGGGCGGTCGGCGGTGTTCCTCGTGACCTACGCGGCAGAGTTCTCCGGCAACCGCGGTAAGAGCATCTACGGGCAGGTCGTCCGCTTCAATCCGACGAGCCGCTCCGGCGAATTGGTCGGCGGCACCTTCTCGGTATCGGAGCTTGGCGTCCAGGCGAGGATCTACCAGGAGCCCGGCGGCATCGCCTTCAACTCGCTGACCGAGCAGTTCCTCGTGACGTGGGCCGACGCGCGTGGCAGCTGGGACATCTTCACGCGCCTCTTCGACGTCGCCGGCCAGGCGGTCACGCCCGAACTCAACCTCACGGCCATCGGCGCCTCGGGCGAAGGGGCGCCATCGGCGGCGTACGACTGGCGCACGAACCGGTTCCTCGTGGCATTCAACAGTTGGGCGTTGTACAACGGCGTGGAGATGTCCGGGACCGAGACCCTGCTGCTCGACGCGGCCGGCGGCAAGATCGGAAGCCGCCAGATGCTCATGCTGGGCGGCTACCAGGACCTGCCCGGCGTGATCTACCTGCCCGAGTCCGGCAACTACCTCGCCTACTGGCGTGATTCCTCGGTGCGCGGCAAGGACGACATCTCGGCCCGGCTGGTCAGTTCGGAGGGGACGCCCCTCGGGTCGGTCTTCCCCGCGCTGGCAACGCCCGTGTTCGACGGGGTGCCCGACGCCGACTACAACTGGTCTACGCGAAGCATCTTCGTGGTCGGCCAGCACGACACCGGCTACGTGTGGGGCGCGCTGCTCGACGGCGTCGGCAACCCTCGCACGTCGTTCGCGGCCTCGACCGTGCCCCCAGCGCCGCGCCTCGGCAGCTTCTGGCCGAAGGTGGTGGGAGGACCGGCGGGACAGTGGGGCGTCACCTACGTGAAGGACTACCGGACCTCCTACCTGGAGCGGTGGGCCGAGCCCCAGACCAACCCGCCGGGACCGCGACCCAACCCGGGTCCCCCACCGCCTCCGCCGCCGCCGGATCCAACCTCGATCGACGTGGCCGGCGCGCCCAACGGCAGCGAGTTCTTCGCCGAGGGCGTGGCTACGAGCGACGCCCTCAGCTTCAACACCTACTACCAGATCGAGAACGCCAGCGATACGGCTGCGACGGTGCGGGCGTACTTCGCCCGGGAGTCGCGCGAGGGCAACGTCACGCTGAAGGAACGCTCGATCCCGGTCCCGGCCAACAGCCGCACGACGGTGGACCTGAAGTCGATGGTTGGCGACGGCCCGTGGTCGGCCGTGTTCCAGTCGATGACGGCCGGCGCGCCGATCACCACTCAGGAATCGGTGTTCTGGGGCCCCAACCTCGAAGGCAACTCCTCGGAAACCGGCGCGCGCACGCTTTCGCCGACCTGGCTGTTTGCCGAGGGCACGCGGGCGGCCAACGACTTCTTCTCCAACTACTTCCTGCTCTTCAACCCGGGCACACAGCCGATGACGGTGCTCGGCGAGTACTATGGTTCCGGCGCCGCGACGCCCATCATCAAGCCCTACAACCTGCCGGCGGCAGGCCGCCTCACGGTCCTCGCCAACAACGAGCTCCCCGACCTGGCGGACCAGCACTTCTCCGCCCGCTTCCGCGCAGCCGACGGCGTGACGCCGTTCGTGGCGCAGCGCGCGATGTACTGGGGGCCCGGTTACACGGGCGGCCATTCGTCGAACGGCGCCACCTCGCCGCACTCGACCTGGATGTTCGCCGAGGGCGCATCGGCGCCGAACTTCGAAACCTATTTCACGCTGTTCAACCCCAACTCGTTCCCCGTCGACGTGCAGGTCACGTACCTCACCCGGACGGGAGCGGTGCAGAGGCCGGAGTTCAAGAGGCTGGACGCGAACTCGCGCGACACGATCCCGGCCAACCTGGAGTTGGGCAACATCGGTGGCTTCGGCGCCACCTTCACCACCGTGGGCGGCCACGGCATCGTCGTCGAACGATCGATCTACTGGGGCGGCCAGTTCCCGAACTGGGTGGAGGGCACCAACGTCGCCGGCGTGAACGCGCCGGCAATGACGTGGTCGCTACCTGAAGGGTCCGATACAGGGCTGTTCGACACCTTCATCCTGATTGTCAACCCCAACACGACCGCCGTGAACCTGCGGGTGCAGTTCTTCCTGGAGGGCGGTGGCCGAATCACAGCGCCGGACATGTCGATTCCTGCGGGAACGCGGCTGACCATCAACATGAACGATCCCCGGCTCGACCTGACGACGCTCAGCCCCGGGGACGCGGCGCTGCTCAAGGGCAAGTCGTTCTCGACGAAAGTGACTAGCCTGACGACGAACGGCCCGATCATCGTCGAGGAGGCGGTCTACAGGAACTGGAACGACCTGACCTACTGGCGCGCGGGCGCCAGCGCCTTCGGCGTGCCACGGTAGGGGCAATTCGCCCTGGGCCTGATAAACACACGGCGCGAGGCGGCTTCGCTTCGGTAGGGCCACCTCGCCCACCGTGTCCACGCCATCACTGCGCGCGGCGCTCGGCGATCCCGCGCCCTGGGTGCGACTGCCGGCGGCCGCCGCCCTCGCCCGCCAGCGGTGACCCGCACAGGAGGCGTATACTGGCGGTTGCAGGGGCACGACCATGAAGCATCTCACCGGTCTGTTCGTCGTCGCCGGGTTGCTCGCCGCCTCGCCGGCCGCCGCCGAACTGTCGCTGACGATCAGCGACGGCAGGGTCACGCTGATCTGCTCGAACACGACGGCGCGCCAGATCCTCGCTGAGTGGGCCCGCCTGGGGCAGACGAAGGTGGTCGGCGCCGAGAAGCTCACGGGGCCGCCGCTCACGCTGCGACTGGAGCACGTTCCCGAACAGGCGGCGCTCGAGGTGGTGCTGCGGGCAGCCAGCGGCTACATCGCCGCCGACCGCCACACGATGGTCGCCAGCGCCTCTCGCTACGATCGCATCCTCATCATGCCGCCGAGCGCGCCGGTCGCGGGATCGCCGGCAGGCGTCGTGCGCGGCATGCCAGCGGCCGCGGCGCCGGCGCCGCCACAGCCGGCCTTCACGCCGCAGCCGGCCGACGAGATGGCCAGCGAGATGGCCAACGACGATGCCAACGCGCCGGTGAACCCCTACGCCGGCGAGGCCAGGCCACCCGAGACGAACTTCGACTACGCCAACCCGCAGGAGTTCCTGCGGCGGCGGCAGGAGATGATGCAGCAGCAGCAACAGCTCCAGCAGCAGCCGGGCGCCCCTTCGACGTTCCCCGGCACGGTGCTGCCCGGCGGCATGCCGGCGCCGCCGCAGATGCCGGTGGGCGTGCCCGGCGCGCCAGCCGGCGCCACCCGCCCCGGCGAAATCGTGAGGCCGCCGCAGGTGCCAACCTACATGAACCCCTACGGGATGCCGTATCCCGCTCAGCCGCCTGGCACGCAGGGTCCCGGCACGATGGAGCCGGATCGCGCCAAGTACGCGAACCCGTACCAGCCCACGCCGCCGCGACCGCCGCAGGATGACTAGCGGTGCGCCCCCCGTGACGCCGGCCGGCGAGGCCGTGCGCCAGGGCGAGTACGCCTCCCGCGGCGACTATCACCGGGCTCCCGGCCGCGACTGGGACTACCTGCCCACGTACCTCGCCAAGATGAGGCAGGTGCGCGCCTGGCTCGACACGCTGCCGCCGGCGACGCGCGTGCTCGACGCGGGCTGCGGCGAGGGCGTGCTGGTCGAGGAGTACGCGACGCGGCTGGCCATCGAGGGGATCGATCCCAACTACTCGGCCGCGCACGTCCGGCAGGGATCGCTGCTGGCGCTGCCCTTCGGCGACGCCACGTTCGACCGGGTGCTGTGCCTGGACGTGCTGGAGCACCTGTCGTTCGAGGACCAGCCGAGGGCGCTCGCCGAGATCCGCCGCGTGCTGAAGCCGGGCGGCGAGGCGCTCGTCTCGGTGCCGAACCTGGCGCACCTGCAGTCGCGGGTGCAGTTCGCGCTGCGCGGCCGGCTCATCCGCACCGCCAGTGAGCTCAAGCACCCGGGCGACCGGCCGGCATCCGAGTACCTGCGGCTGTTTGCCCGCGCGGGGTTCGTCCTCACGCGCCGCCGCGGCATCTTCCCCACGATTCCCGTGCTCACCGCGCTCATCCGACGCCACCCGTCCTCGCTGGGCCCCGTGCACCGGGCGCTGACGACGCTGCTGCCCGTGCCGGGATGGTGCTTCCTGAACCTGTTCTGGTTGGGGAAGGCTTGAGGCTTGGGGCTTGGGGCTTGGGGCTTGGGGCTTGGCCGACGCGCTTCGCCGATCACTGGGCGCTTGCGTGGCCCCGGGGCGAAGGGGACGCACGGGCGCGAGGCACAAGGCGCACGGGCACCAAGCCACACGAGCGCAAGGCGCGAGGCGCAAGGCGCCCTCGATCCTGTAAAGTTCCCCGCGCGTGCTGAAGCGCCTCGCCGGACTCTTCCGGAACGTCGCGATCTACGGGCTGGGTGACGTCGCCACGTCGGTCGTCAGCTTCCTCCTGCTGCCGGTCTACGTGCGGTACCTCACGCCAGAGGACTACGGCGTCATCGGCCTGCTGCTCACCGTCGAAGTCGTCTCCAAGATCGTGTTCCGCTGGGGCGTCGACGCCTCGTTCATGCGCCTCTACTACGACTGCCCCGACGCGCCGTCGCGGCAGCGGCTGGCGAGTACGATCTTCTGGTTCCTCGCGGCCGTGAACGGCACGCTGCTGATCGCCGGGCTCGCGCTCGCGCCGGCCCTCTCGACGCACCTGTTCGCCACCGGCCGGCACACGTGGCTGCTGCGGCTCACCCTGGTGAACACCTTCGTGGTGGGCTTCTACTTCCTGCCCTTTCACGTGCTGCGCATCGCCGGCCAGTCGCCGCAGTTCATCGGCCTCTCCTTCGCCCGCTCGGCCGGCACGCTGGTCGTCCGCCTGCTCCTGGTGGTGGTCTTCAAACTCGGCGTGCTCGGCGTGGTGCTGGCCGACGCGGTCGTCACGCTCGCCTTCACGGGCGTGCTGGCGCGATGGGCGTGGCCGCTGATTCGCCCGATTTTCTCGCGTGCGGTGCTGCGCGAAGTCCTCGCCTTCGGGCTGCCACGCGTGCCGCACGGCGTGGCCCACCAGGTGATCTCGGTCGCCGATCGGTACCTGCTCACGATGTTCGTGCCGCTGCGCGAGATCGGCCTCTACTCGGTGGGCGTGAGCTTCGGCCTGGCGATGAAGCTGTTCCTCAGCGCCTTCGAGTACGCCTGGGCGCCGTTCTACTTCGCGGCGATGAAGGAGCCCGATGCCAAGCGGACGTTCTCGCTGGTGGCCACCTACGGGCTCGCGGTGTTGAGCCTGCTGGCCGCCGGGCTGGCCGCCACCGCTACCGACGTGGTGAGGCTCATGACGAAGCCGGCCTTCTACGAGGCGGCGCGGGTCATCCCCTGGATTGGCCTGGGCGTGCTGTTCCAGGGCGTCTACCTGCTCACGTCGATCGGACTCAACATCACCAAGCAGACGCGCTACTACCCGGTGACGACCTTCGCCGCGGCCGGCACGAGCGTGGGGGCGAACCTGCTGCTGATCCCACGGTTCGGGGCCGTGGGCGCGGCCTGGGCGAACACGCTCGCGTACCTCGTGCTGGCGGCCGTGGGCCTCCACCTGTCCCAGCGCTTCTACCCCATGCGCTACGAGTGGGGGCGGATCGGACGGGTGGCGGTGGCCGCGCTGGCCGCCTACGTGGCGGCAATGGTGCTCGTGCCTTCGTCGCTGCCCGTGCCGGTGGCGCTCCTGCTGCACGGCACGACGGTGCTGGTGAGCTATCCACTGTGTCTGCTCGCGGTGGGGTTCTACCGCCGTGAGGAGCGCGACGTGCTGCGGCGCGTGGGGACGCACCTGCGCCGGCGTTGGTCGCCGGCCACAGTCGAGGAGAGTTCCGAGATGGCCGGCGAGGTGGTCGCGGCCGTGCCCGACGAGACGGCGGACGCGCCAGACCCGGAGCCGCAGCAGGAGGAATCCTCCGCCGATCGCGTATGATTCCTGCTTTGGGCTCCACCCTGCCGTGCGCCGCCTGCTCCTGATCCTCGCGGTCTTCGCCGCCCAGTTCCTCGCCTTCGAGTTCGGGATGCGCGCCGCCGGCGGATCGGAGGCCGCGCCGGCCTTCCAGCGCCTGTTCATGCAGGATCCGCGCGTCGGCCACCGGCTGCAGCCGGGTGCGCGCACGCGCTTCGCCACCTCGGAGTTCGCCACCGACATCGCCATCAACCGCCAGGGCGTCCGCGGGCCGGAGATCGGCGCGAAGCAGCCCGGCGAGCGGCGCGTGGCGGTGCTCGGCGACTCGCTGGTGCTGGCCGTGCAGGTGCCGCAGCCGCAGACGTTCGTGCAAGGCCTCGAGGATCGGCTCAACGCGCGGGCGGGGGCTGGCGTCACCTGGCGGGCGATCAACGGCGGCGTGCAGGGGTATGGCCCCGTGGAGGAACTGCTGTTCTACCGCGAGGTGGTGGGCGCGCTGGATCCCGACGTCCTGCTGGTGATGGTGTTCGTCGCCAACGACGCCATCGAGACCATCGACAGCGCCTGGCGGTTGGATGCCAGCGTCGAGGCGCGCGTGCGCGCGCAGGCCGAGGCCACCGGCGCGGTGCGCCGCATGGTCCGTCGCAGCATGGTGCTGCAGCAGGTGCGGCTGCGCGTCAACGAGGTGATCGACTGGCTGCGGCCGGCGGCGCCCACCGTTTCGCGGCCGCTCGCCACCTATCTGGCCGATCCGCCGGCCGAGGTGGCGCGCGGCATCGCGCTGGCGCGCGACGTCCTGCGGCAACTTGCTTCAGACGCCGGCGCGCGCGGCACGCGCGTCGGGCTCGTCCTCGTGCCCGCGCGGTTCCAGATCAACGACACCGACTACGGCCACATGCGGCGCACGGTGGAGGCGGCCGGCGGCACGCTGCGGCGCGACGCGGCCACCGAGCGTTTCGCCGCGGCGCTGGCGCCGCTGGGCCTGCCGATGCTCGACCTGCTCCCGATCCTCCGCGCGCAGCCCGACCCGGCGGGGCTGTTCTTCGAGGAGAACATCCACTTCACGGCGCGCGGCCACGCCGTGGTGGCCGACGCGCTGGCGCGCTTCGTCGCCGAGTCGGGGCTGGCGCGCTGATGGTCTTCAACTCCCTGCACTTCGCCGCGTTCTTCCTGGTGGTGTACGCGCTCTACCGCGTGCTGCCGCACCGGGCGCAGAACGTGATGCTGCTCGGCGCCAGCTACTACTTCTACGCCGCCTGGGACTGGCGCTTCCTCAGTCTGCTGCTCGGATCGACGATCATCGACTACACGTGCGCGCGCGCCATCGCGCGCACCGAGGATGGCGCGCGCCGGCGAGCGTGGCTGCTGCTCAGCCTGACCTTCAACCTGGGCATGCTGGGCTTCTTCAAGTACTTCAACTTCTTCGCCGGATCGCTGCACGACCTCGCGGCGCTCTTCGGCTGGCATCTCTCGGTGACCACGCTGCGCGTGGTGCTGCCCATCGGCATCTCGTTCTACACGTTCATGACGATCAGCTACGTCGTGGACGTCTACCGCCGCGTCTACCAGCCCACCGACAACCTGCTCGACTTCGCGCTGTTCGTCGCCTACTTCCCGCACCTGGTGGCGGGGCCGATCCTGCGCGCCGGCAGCCTGATCCCGCAGTTGCAGGCGCCGCGCGTGCTGCGCTGGCCGCAAATCCGCGAAGGGCTCTGGCTGATCGCCTGGGGCCTGTTCCAGAAGATCTACGTCGCCGACAACCTCGCGAAGGTCACGCAGCAGGTGTTCGCGCCCGGCACCTCGCCCACGGGCCTCGAGGTGCTGCTCGGTGTCTATGCCTTCGCGTTCCAGATCTTCGGCGACTTCGCCGGCTACACGAACATCGCGCGCGGGCTCTCGAAGCTGATGGGCATCGAGCTGTGCCTGAACTTCCGCGCGCCGTACTTCGTGACCTCGCCGCGGGAGTTCTGGCGCCACTGGCACATCAGCCTGTCTGAGTGGCTGCGCGATTACCTCTACATCCCCCTGGGCGGCAACAAGGGGGGCGAGTGGCGCGTCCGCCGCAACCTGATGATCACGATGATGCTGGGCGGCCTGTGGCACGGCGCGGCCTGGACCTACGTGGCCTGGGGCACGTACCAGGGCGTCGTGCTCGTGGCCGGCCGCTGGATCGAGAAGGCCGCGCGGCGCGCCGGCTGGACGCTCGGCGAGGGCCTCACGTGGGTGCGCGTGGCGATGGTCCTCGTCATGTTCCACGTCACCTGCTACGGCTGGCTGATCTTCCGGTCCGGGTCGCTGGCGCAGATCGGCCAGCTGACGGGCGCCCTGGCGTCGAACTGGCGCGGCGGCGCGCACGCGGCGGCACACGCCGCGGCGCTCGCCAGCTACGCGCTGCCATTGTTGATGGTGCACGCCGTCGAGGCGCGCAAGGGTTCGCTGCTGGCGCTGCTCGACCTGCGACCCGTGTGGCGATACGGGCTCTATGCGGCCGTGTTCTACCTGACGCTTCTTTTCGGCGACTTCGGCGGTTCGGAATTCATCTATTTCCAGTTCTGATCGTCTCGCGTTCACGCGGATTGCTCGGATCGCCATCCGGAGACGCGCAGGCTGGCCGGGGGCTTCGCTGAGCAACCTGCGCGCTACGCGACCATGTGGGTTGCTCCCGCCCGGTACCCCTCGAGGCCGCACGCCCGCCAGCCGTCCTGCCCCCGTTGTATCATGGGCAATTCGCCGGATCCGCTGGCTCGCGACGGGCGGCGGACCGGCGCGTGTGTCCATGCCCCAGCGACTGCTGCTCATCAACCCGCCCGCCGTCAACGGCATCAAGTTCACCCGCCAGGGACGATGCCAGGAACGCGAGGACGTGCTCGGCACGGTCAAGCCGCCCCTCACGCTCGTGATCGTCGCGAGCCTGCTGCGCCAGCGCGGCCTCGAGTTCCGGCTGATCGACCAGACCTCGTCCGAGATCGCCACCGATGAGGTGATCGCCCGGCTCGATCGCGACGGGTTCCGCCCCACCGCCATCGTCTTCGCGAGCTCCACGCCGACCTTCGACGCCGACCTCGCCGAGATGCGCCGGCTCAAGGCGCACTTCGGCGTGCCGCTGTTCTGCTTCGGCCCGCACGCCTCGGCCGCGCCCGCGCTCTCGATGGCGCGCGCGCCCGAGGTGGACGGCATGTTCGTCGGCGAGCCCGAGGACGACGTGGTGGCGCTGGCCGGGCGCGACTCGCTCGACGACCTCTCGGGGATTCCCGGCCTCACCTGGCGCCGCGGCCACGACGTCGTCCCGCACGCGGCGCAGGGCACCTACACCGGCTTCGCCACGATGCCGTTTCCGGCATGGGACCTGCTGCCGCTGCACGAATACACGCTGCCGCTCGAGGGCAGGACCTACCTGCTGGTGGAGACCAGCCGCGGCTGCCCGTACTCCTGCGACTTCTGCGTGGCGCCCATCCACCAGGGCCACAAGTTCCGCGAGCGCGACGCCACGGCCGTCGCCGACGAGATGGAGTGGGCGAAGAAGACGCTCGGCGTCACCTACTTCTACCTGTGGGGCGACACGGTGACGCTCAACGCGAAGTCGTTCACGCGCTTCTGCGACGAGCTGATCGCCCGCGACCTCGGCGTGCGCTGGTTCGGCAACGCGCGCGCCGACAACCTGGTGAACCCCGAGTTCGTCATGAAGCTGCGCGCCTCGGGCTGCTGGATGCTGTCGATGGGCATCGAGTCGGAGTCCGAGACGGTGCGCAAGGACATGGTGAAGCGGCTCGAGGAGCAGAAGGTGCGTGCCGCCTTCCGCAACCTGCGCGCCGCCGGCATCAGGAGCTTCGCCTTCTTCATCTACGGCTATCCCGGCGAGACGATCGCCTCGATGGAGCGGACGACGAACTACGCGATCGAGCTCGACCCCGACTTCGCCAACTTCTACCCGGCCGTGCCCTATCCGGGCACCGACCTCTACGCGAAGGTGCAGCGCGAGGGGCTGCTGGCAAGCGACGACTGGGCGCGGATGGAGTACTCCTACTACGTGCTGCGCGGCAACGGCCTGGACGAGGCGACGGTGATGGGCGCCATCCAGCGGGCGCGCCGGCGGTTCTACCTGCGTCCGCGGTACATGGCCCGCCACGCGGGTGATTTCGCGCGGCTGCTCTTCACCAAGCAGCACGTGGTGCGCGACGCGCTGTCGAAGTTCCTCTTCGGCAACCCGGTGATCGCGCCGCCGGCCTCGCCGGCCGGCGAGGCCGCAGGGCGCGCCGCGGGCGAGCAGCCGGCGACGAGGTGAGGTGACGGGACGGCGCGCCGGCGCGGAACGACCGGGCCGTCAGGCAGGCCGGGACGGTTCGGGCGGCAGCCGCCGGTAGGTACGCGGACCCTTGTGGGCCGCGGGCGAGTGCTTGAACCGGAACAGGTCGTAGAGCTGTCGCAGGTAACCGCTGGCTTCCTTCGCGTTCATCTTGCTCTCGCCCACCGTGCGCCCCACGAACACATACGGCACCTCGACCACGGCCGAGGCCCGGCCGCGCACGAGCAGTTCGAGACAGATCTTGAATCCACCCGCCTGGATACGGACGCCTTCGGCGATGCCGCGCCGGAGCAGGAAGAAGCCCGACGTCGCGTCGCGCACGGGCGTCACGGGGCGGGCGAGCAGGCAGGCCGCCCGCGACATCAGCAGCCGCGCCAGCGGCCAGTTCGACGTGCCGCCGCCCGGGATGTACCGGCTGCCGATGACGAAGTCGGCTTCGCCCGAGACGATCGTGTCGAGCATGCGCGGCAGCAGATCGACGGGATGGCTGAGATCGGCGTCCATCACGCCGCACACGTCGGCGCCGGCGGCCGCGAAGCCCTCGATGACCGCGGTGCCGAGGCCGAGCTTGCCGGCGCGGTGCACCACGCGCACGGGATACCGCGTCGCCAGCTCGTCGGCGAGCGCCCCGGTGCCGTCGGGCGAGTTGTCGTCCACCACCACGAGTTCGCCGCGTATGCCCAGGCGATCGAAGGTGGCGGCCAGCGTGGCGACGAGATCGGCCAGGCGGCCGCGCTCGTTGTACGTCGGGATGACGATGGAGACCTGCGGGCGGGCGGCGTCGGGAGGCTGGGAGGTCACTGCGCTGGGGGCCAACCGCCGGGAAGGCGGCGTGTGCAGGATTGTGGCTGATTCGCCCACGGCAAGGCCAGCCTCTTCTGGAGGCGCCCGATGAGCCGGGCATCGCACTGGGTGTTTGCCGGGCTCTTCGTGCTGCTCGTGCTGGCGCGGCTGCCGTCGCTGGCGCAGCCGGCGGGTGGCGATCAGGGCCTCTACGCCTACGTCGGCCAGCGCATCCTCGCCGGCGAGCTCCCCTATCGCGACGCCTGGGACCAGAAGCCGCCGGCCGTTCACTACGCCTACGCCGCCATGCTCGCCGCGTGGCCCGACCTGCGGGTGGTGGCCGCCGCCGACCTGCTGCTCACGGCAGCCGCGGCGCTGCTGCTGCTGGCGCTGGGCCGCGGCTTCGGCGTGCGCGGCGCGGGCGAGACGGCGGCGCTGCTGCACCTGGCACTCGCCAACCCGATCTTCTCGCGCGTGGGCGGCGTGCGCCTGCGCGCGCAGTGCGAGGTGTTCGTCGCGCTGCTCGTCACCCTCGCGATGCTGCTCGCCTGGCGCGCCGCCCGGAAACGCGTGGACGCATCACGCTTCCGCGCCGACGCCGGCGCGGCCCTCGCGCTGGCGGCGGGCGCCGCCGTCGGGCTCGCGTTCCTGTTCAAGTACAACGCGGGCGCCTACGCGCTGCCCGTCGCGCTGGCGGCATGGTTCGGCACCGAGCGGCCCGGCGTGCCGTGGCGGCTGTGGGCGTGGATGGCGCTGGGCGCCGCGGCGCCGGTAGCCGTCATGCTGGGCGTGTTCGCCTGGGGCGGCGCGCTGGCCGACCTCTACGACGCCACCTACGCTTACAACGTCTTCTACTCGGGCGAGACCTACCGCGACGCCTGGCACTTCCTCTCCTACCTCGTGAGCTTCCCCGTGGGGCACGCGCGGGTGGACTCACTGTGGTGGCTCGGCGGCCTCGGCTGCGCGACGCTGGTCGCGCTGTCGGTCTCGCGCCGCCTGTACATCGTGGTGCCCGCGTGGGTGGCCGCGGCCTGCGTGTCGATCGCGGTGAACGGTTCGCGCGGCCTGCCCCAGTACTTCGTGCAGGCGTGGCCGGCGCTCTCGCTGGCCGCGGGCCTGGTGCTCGCACTGCTCTGGCCGCGCCTGTCGCGGATCCCGCGGCTCGTCGTCGTGGCGCTGCTGGTGACCGGCGTCTGGCGCGTCACGACGATTCCCAAGGGCATCGAGAACACCTGGTACGACGCGCACGCGATCGCCGGACGGATCCCGCGCGAGGCCTACCTCGAGCGCTTCGGCCGCTACCAGGCCGGAGACAAGTACTCGGCGATTGCCGTCGAGCAGCTCGCCGGCTACCTGCGCGCGCACACGGCGCCCGAGGATCGCGTGCTGGTGTTCGGCTTTTCCCCCGGCGCGCTGGTCGAGGCGCATCGCAGGAGCGCGTCGCGCTTCTTCTGGAGCCGGCCGGTCATCGTCGGCTTCCGCGAGGGGACGCCGGGCTACGGCGTCGAGGGCCTGATCGGGGAACTCGACCGCGCGCACACCGCGCTGGTCGTGCTCCAGCGCCACGACTGGGATCCGGACGGCCCCGACTCCTTCACGTGGTTCACGGACCAGCCGCGGCTCTCGGCCTGGCTCGACGCCGGGTTCACGTTCGAGACCGACCTCGGTCCGTTCGCGATCTGGAGGCGCCGCCCGTGACGGCGCGCCGCTTCGCGATCGCCCTCGGGCTGGTGGTGATGCTGGCCGCCGTGCTGCGCGGCGTCTACCCCACCGCCGACCCGCCGTGGCGTTCGCCGGTGGGCGTGGTGTGGCACGACGAGGGCGCGTGGACCCACAACGCGCGCAACAAGGCGCTGTGGGGCACGTGGGTCACCGACAACTGGAACCCGCTCTACGTCGCGCCGGTGTTCACCGGCCTCGAGTACGCCGCCTTCAGGACGTTCGGCGTCGGCCTGTGGCAGGCGCGCTCGGTGTCGATGGCGGCCGGCGTGATCTCGGTCTGGCTGCTCGGCCTGGCCGTGGCGCGGATGGGCGGCCGGACGGCCGGCCTGATCGCGGCGGGCCTGCTGGCCACCAACTACGTGTGGGTCGTCTACAGCCGCGCGGCGCTGATGGAGGCGACGATGATCGCCTTCATGGTGGCCAGCTTCCACGCCGCCGTGCGGACGCAGGATCGGCCCGTGTGGGGCCTGCTCGCAGGACCGCTGGCGCTGGCCGCCTATTTCACCAAGGCCGCGGCCGTCTCCTTCGTCGTCGCGCTCGGCCTGGTGGCGGCCGTCGCGGCCGTCGAGCCGTGGTGGCGCGCGCGGGCCGCGGCGCCGGCAGGCGAGGGCACGGCGCCGGCGACCGGCGCGCGCTCCCGCGAGCACCGCGCGGCCCTCGCCATCCTCACCGGCCTCGCACTCGCCGGCCTCGTCGCGCTGCTGGCGTTCGTGGCGCCGCACTGGAACGACTACCGCTTCTACAACTGGCAGATGTCGGTGACGCGCAAGCCGTCCTACACGCTGAAGGCGCTGGCCGACCGCCTGTCGTGGTTCCCCATCGTCCACGATCTGTTCACGCGCATGTGGTTCGTGCTGATCGTGGCGGTGGTGACGGCAGCGGGCTGGCTGGCGCGGCTGCGCGAGACGACGGCCGGCGAGCGGCTGCTGATCGCGTGGGCCGGCCTCGGCGCGCTGGAACTCGTCGCGCACGACGTCGGCAACGAACGGCGGTTCGTCTACCTCATCCCGGCGCTGATCGCCCTGGCCGCGCTCGCCCTCGGACGCGATGGCCGGCTGCTGCCACCGCGGGTGGCGGCACTGCCGGCGCGATGGCGGCTGGCGGCGGCGCCGGTGGTGCTGGCGGCCAGTTACCTCGTGTGCGGCGGCATCGTGCGCCTGGCCTTCCTCTACGAGATCAGGCCCGGCGTCCGTTGGTCAGCGCTGGCCGCCGCGGCGCTCACCGCGGCGTTCTACGCGACGTGGACGCGCACCACGAGGTGGCTGGCACACGGCGCGATCGGCGCCCCGGCCGCGCTCGCGCTCGCAGCCCTCGTCATGGCCGGCGACCTGGCGCAGTTCGGACAGTACCTGGCCGGGCTCACGTTCCGGAACATCGCCGCCATGCGGCTGGTGGCCGACCGACTGCCGCCGGGAACGCTCGTCCACGGCAAGCTGGCCAACGGGCTGGCGCTCGAGAGCCGCATCCGGCCGGTGTTCGTCGGCAATCACTTCGGCAACTACGACGACCGGTTCACGCGCGAGGACGCGAAGTACATCCTCACCTACGTTTCGCCTTACGTCGGCTACGAAGGCCCCGTCATCCGGGAAGTGCTCGACGCCTACCCCGGCAAACAGCTACTCTGGACCGTCCCGGTGGCCGAATCCGCCGGCGGCGCCGACCTGGCGGCGCTGTTCCTGAAGCGGCCCGCGCCGCCAGCCTCCATCTCCTCAGCCTCTCCTCCCCCGTCGTCCCACCGTGCGCAGGATTGACGAATCGGCCATCAAGGCCCATGCAGACCGGCGGTTCCGGTCGGAATTCGACTACGCGCTCTTCGAGTACTACCGCAGCGCGAAGGTGCTGGCCTGGCTCGATCGGGCCGGCGTGCGCGTCGAGGGACGCGTGCTCGACGCCGGCTGTGGCGGCGGCGGGATGCCGCTCTCCTTCGCCGAGGAGGCCCGCGAGGTGGTTGCCATCGACATCGTCGATCGGTTCCGCGACGCCGGCACCCGGCTGGCGGCCGAGCAGGGGCGCACCAACCTCCGCTTCCTGCAGGCCGACGGCACGGCGCTGCCCTTCGCCGCGAAGGCCTTCGACGCGGTGCTGTCGCACGCCGTGATCGAGCACGTCGCCGACGCGCCGCGGTACCTGCGGGAATGTCATCGCGTGCTGGCCGATCACGGCTGGATCTACCTGTCGACGGCGCCTTACCTGTCGTTTGCCGGCGCGCACCTGCCGCGCCTCAAGGTGCCCATTCCCCTGCACCTGCTGCTGGGCCGCAGGCTGGCGTTCCGGACCTTCGTCGCGGTGGCACGCCACGCGCCGGGCCTGCTGCGCGAGCCGGAAGACGAGAACACCTTCATCAAGCTGGCACGTCAGGACAAGGCCAAGCACGACGACCTGCTCGAGCTGGTGCGCGTGCGGCGGCTGCGCGGGCAGATTGCCGCGGCGGGCCTGGTGGTGGTGAACGAGCACCTGCACGTCACCCGGACGTTCCGCCGGCTGCCGGGGCCGCTGGCGCGGTGGGTCCGTGACAGCCCGCTCGTGCAGGACGTGGCGATCAGCAGCATGGAGTACGTGCTGCGGAAAGCGGGCTGACAGCGCGCGCGCCCCGCCGCCAGGCGGCCTCCCAGCCTGTCACCCGACCTGGCGGCGGCAGCCTGGCACTGGCCCCGTCGAGCCACGAACGGCCCAGGTCCCGCACGAGGCCCGGCTTCACCTGGGACGAGCGGGCTCCTGCAAGGTGTCGAGCGCGGCGAGCGCCTCCTTCACGGCGGTGACGGCCTGCTCGGACGGAGCGACATCGGCGCCCTCGATGAGACCGAAGAGCTGCACGAGCACACCCATCTGCCGCTGGAGTGGCGGCAGCGCGTCCCGCCCGGCGCCTCCCGGCGCGCGCGCGGCGGCCAGCGCCGTCGACACGCGCCGGATGCCGGCATCGAGCGCGCGCGACAGCTCGTACATCAGCCGGATCCCGGCTTCCGGCGTCCTCACCCGGGGATCCATGCGGACCTGGAACGTCGCCGTGCGCACCTGTCCGTCGGCCGTCAGCCGGACGGTGTAGCGGCCGGGCATCACCCACGATCCGAGCGGGGTGCGCGGCGTGTTGCCCCGTACGGCGGCGATGGGATACGAGAACGACGTCACCGCGGGCCGCTCGTGGCGCAGATCCCACACGAAGCGGTGCAGGCCGCGCGTCCTCGCCAGCGGCTGGTGCGGCCGGATCCAGTAGTCCGGCATGTTCCGGCCCTCCACGAGCGGCTCCGGCGGATCGTCGCTCGAGTACCGACGCACCACGGCGCCAGTGCCGTCCAACAGTTCGAGCGTCACCGGGCCGGTCGTCTCCGCGGGCAGCCAGTAATGGAGGATGGCGCCGTCCGGCGGGTTCTGCCCCGCCGGCTCGTCGGGCGGCAGCGGCGTGTCGGTGTTCATGTTCCAACGCACGCGCAAGGCCTCCTGCGGCGCGAACAGGTGCGGACCGGCCGACAGCGCCACCTCAGGGAGCTGGCGCAACGGGGTGATGTCGTCGAGAATCCAGAACCCCCGCCCGTGCGTGCCAGCCACCAGGTCGTCGCCCTTGATGACGAGGTCGCGGATGGATGTGGCCGGCATGTTCACGCGCAGCGACTGCCAGCGCGCGCCATCGTCGAACGACACGTAGACGGCCTGCTCCGACCCGGCGAAGAGCAGCCCGCGGCGCTGCGGATCCTCGCGCACCACGTTGACGATGCCGCCGTCCGGAATCCCGTGCGTGATGCGCGTCCAGGTCTTGCCGCCATCGCGCGTGCGGTAGACGTGCGGCCGCAGGTCGTCGAGCCTGAACGTGTTGATGGCGGCGTAGGCCGTATCCACGTCGAAGTGCGACGCGTCCATCAGGGAGACCTTCATCCACGGCTTCAGGTCGGGCGGCGTCACGTCGCTCCACGTTCGCCCGCCATCGCGGGTCAGGTGGACGAGCCCGTCGTCGGTGCCGACCCAGATGACCTGCTCGTCGAGTGGAGAGGGCGCAATCGTGTAGATGACCCCGCGCCGGGACGGGCGCGCCTCGGGCAGGCCCGCGTACACGCCGACGCTTGCCGGCACCTCCCAGTCCGGGCGCGTCAGGTCCGGGCTGATCTGCCGCCACGACCGGCCACCGGTCGTCGTCTCCCAGAGCACGTTCGACGCGAAGAACAGCTTTCGCGGATTGACCGGTGAGAACAGCACCGGCATGGTGCGCACCACGCGGTAGTCCGCCCCTCGTACGGGCCTGGGACCGACGTTCTGCACCTGGCCGGTCCGGCGATCCCACCGCGAGACCTTGCCGCCGTAGACGATGTCGGGATCGAGCGGATCCGGCGCGACGTACCCATACTCCTCGACGCCGACCGGGGACCATTCCCGGAACGTGATCTGCCCGTGGTCGCCGCGGCTCGACACGCAGGCCGATCCGCTCTCCTGCTGACCGCCGCACACCCTGTAGGGAAACGCGTTGTCGGTCGTCACGTGGTAGAAGGCCGCCGTGGACTGGTTGTACCAGCTGCTCCAGGTTTCGCCGCCGTTCAGCGACACGATGGCGCCCTGGTCGGAGGTGAGCGCGATGATGTCGGGGTTCAACGGGTTGAACCACGCACGCTGGTAGTCGTCGCCACCCGGGGCGCCGCGCAGCGCCGTGAACGTGCGCCCCCCGTCCGTGGACTTCCACGTCACGATGGTCGGCACGACGACCACGTCGGGGTTCGTCGGGTGCACACGGATGTCGGTCGCGTCGTTCGGGCGCGCCACGACCCGCGGGTCGCTGTTGACGCGCGCCCACGTCTCCCCCGCATCGTCGGAACGGTAGATGCCGCTCTTCCCGCCCGCCTCGACCACGAGGAACAGGCGCGAGGGCAGACTGGGCGCGATGCCGATGCCGATGCGGCCGAGTCGATCCTCGGCCCATGTGGGCAGCCCGGTGGTGAGCGGCCGCCAGGTCGTCCCGCCATCGGTGGACTTGAAGAGGCCGCTGCCCGGCCCCCGGAAGTCCGCGTTCTCCCACGGGCCCTGTCGCGCCTGCCAGAGCGCCGCATAGACGACGGCCGGGGTCTTCGGGTCGATGAGGACATCGGCGCCGCCGGTGTTCTCGTCGCGATACAGCACACGTTCGAAGGTTCGGCCGCCGTCCAGCGAGCGGAAGATGCCACGCTCCTCGCTGGGACCGTACGGGTGTCCCAGCGCGGCGACGAACAGGCGGTCCGCGTTGGTCGGATCGACCACGACCTGGGCAATCTGTTGCGAGTCGCGCAGCCCGAGATGCGTCCACGTGCGGCCGGCGTCGGTGGACTTGTACATGCCGTCGCCGGTGGCCAGGTCGGGACGCTGCTGCGCTTCGCCGGTCGCGACGTAGATGACGTCCGGGTTCGACGGTGCGACGGCGAGCGCGCCGATCGATCCGGTCGGCTGGTCGTCGAAGATGGGCACCCACGTGCGCCCGGCGTCGGTGGTCTTCCACACGCCGCCGTTGACCACCCCCATGTAGAAGGTGTGCGGCTGGCTGGGAACGCCGTCCAGCGCCTTGGTCCGGCTGGCCCGGTGCGGCCCGATGTTCCGCCACCGCAACTCCGCGAGCAGCGCAGAGTCGAAGCCGTCCGACGGCTGGGCCACGAGCATGCCGCCGAGGCAGGCACTCACCAGGATCGCAAGTACGGCGAGCCACGGGGGCAGGCCCGGGCGGCGGCAGGTCACCGGATTCCACATGGCGGGAGTGTAGCTGAACTCCGCGGGCAGTCATCGGCATCGGTCAAGACACTCCGGCCGAGGCCGGATCCCCACGACGGGGCGAAGGCACTGACGTTGTCGCGCCCCGCGGCGAACGATAGACTGTGGAGCCGCGCAGGACGCGCACCCGCTCCCGGAGCCATCGCACGTTCCCATGTCCGTCATCGACACCTATCGTCCAGAGGACCGCGAGGCGGTCAACGCGCTCTACCGTCGCGTGTTCGGCAACGACATGGCCGAGGCGAGCCGCCTGCGGTGGGAGTGGCAGTACGCGCGCAACCCGAACAACCCGCCGGAAGGGCCGCAGATCTGGCTGGCCCGTGAGGGTCCGGCCATCATCGGGCAGTACGCGACGATGCCGGTGCGGCTGTGGGTGGCGGGACAGGAGGTGTGCGGGTCGTGGGGCATGGACGTCATGGTCGCCCCCGAGCGCCAGCGCCGGGGCCTCGGCGAGGTGCTCTTTGGCACCTGGGACGCGCACGTCGGCGCATCGCTCGGTCTCGGCCTGTCGGAAGCATCCTCGCGGCTCTTCAAGAAGCTGCGGTGGCCGGAGGTGGGGCCGGTGCCGTGCCTCGTGAAGCCGCTGACGCGGCGGGCGCTGCGCCAGTCGGCCTGGCCAGAGCCGGTGAACCGCCTGGTGTCGGCCGTCACCTTCCCGTTCGTGAAGGTGGTGGCGCGCGCGCGGCCGCTGCGCGGCGAGACGGTGCTCACGCGGCGCTTCGACGAGGGCTTCACGCGGCTCTGGGATCGCCTGGCGGGGCGCTTCGACCTGGCCGTACGCCGCGACGCCGCGTACCTGCAATGGAAGTTCGTGATGCCGCCGCACGTCCGCTACTTCATCGTCGTGCTCGTGCGCGAGGGAGAGCCGGCGGGCTACGCCGTCTACCGCCACGTGCACGAGACGCGCGGCCGGGCCACCCTGCTCGTCGACTTCCTCACGGATCCCGACGATGGCGTCGGCCTCGACACGCTGCTCCGCTGGGTCGATCGCGAGGCGCGCGCGAACGATTCCGACAAGATCCGCACCTTCTGCATGCACGAGGGCTACCGGCGGCAACTGCGCCGCAACGGCTACTTCCCGGTGGCCTCCACCATGGAGTTCGTCGCGCGGATCAACGCCGCGCCGGTATCCGACGAGTTCTATCGCGACACGAGGCGCTGGCACGTCACCCTGGGCGATTCGGATCAGGACCGATGACCGGGCCCGCGCTGCTGGTCGGCATCGACACCGAGAGCGACAACCAGTGGGAGGCGGCCGCCCGCGCGCGGCCCACGTTCGAGAACCTGTACGCGCTGCCGGGGCTGCACGATCTCTTCCGCCGGCACGGCGTGCGGCCCACCTACCTGATCACGTATCCCGTCGCCCGCGACCCCCGGTCGGCCGACGTGCTGCGGTCGCTGCGCGAAACGGGAACGTGCGAGGTGGGCGCGCACCACCACGCGTGGGAAACGCCGCCGTGCGAGCCCGAGGACATCGCGCGGCACGCCTACGCCTCCACGCTGCCCCCGCCGCAGTTCGCCCGGCAGGTGGTCTCGCTCACCGACGCCATCGAGACCGCGGTGGGCGAACGTCCCGTCTCCTACCGTTCGGGACGCTTCGGCTTCTCGGCCGATCACGTGGCGACGCTCGAGCGGGCGGGCTACCTCGTGGAATCGAGCGTGGCGCCGCTGTTCTGCGAGTCGCACAAGGGCGGGCCCGACTTCGCCGACGCCCCGCTGCGCCCGTACTTCCTGTCGTGCGACTCGGCCACGCGCCCGGGCACGAGCCAGGTGCTCGAGGTGCCGGTGTCCTGCGCGCTGAATCGTCGCGTGCCCGCCGTCGTGCGGCGCGCCTGGACGCGGGCGCCGTGGCCCTACACGACCAAGCGCTACCTGCGAAAGCTGGGTGTGGTGCGGCCGATGTGGCTGCGCCCGTCCTATTCGTCGCTCGACGACATGCTGGCGCTGGCACGGCGCCTCACGAAGTCGGCCGAGCCCGCGCTGAACGTCATCTTCCACTCCAGCGAGATTCTCGTCGGCGGAAGCCCCTACAATCGGACACAGGCCGAACTCGACGCGTTCCTGGATCGCCTCGACCGTTTCCTGGCGGCGGCCACACGCGAGTTGCGCGCCGTGCCGCTCACGTTTCACGAGTTCCGCGATCGGTATTGCGCGCCGCGCGCGGCCTGACGGGCCTTCGCGATGCGGATCTGTCACGTCACGCCTCACCTGCCGCCCGACCAGGCCGCCAACGCGCTGCTGCCCTATCACCTCGGGCAGTGGTGGGTGCGCGAAGGGCACGAGGTGAGCTACGTGGCGCACCCGCCGCGCGCGCGCCACGGCGCGCGGCTGCCGGCCACCTACATCCGCCCGCGGGGTGCGCGGCCTGGCTGGATGCGGCGGACGCGGATCGCTTCGCTCGCCGCCGCCTGGTCCATCCTGCGGGATGCCGGCCCCGTGCTCGACCGCGCCGACCTCGTGCACGTCCACGGCAACGGCCTGCTGGCCGAGGTGGCCGGGCTGCTGGCCGTGCGCCGCGGCAAGCCCGTCGTGCTCACGCTCTACGGCACCGAGATCTGGCATTACCAGCGCCGCGCGGGCGCCATCGACCTGTTCACGCGGCTCTACCGTGCCGCCGGCCGCGTCACCTTCTACAGCCAGGGCCTGCTCGACCGCGCGCGCGAGCTGGGGCTCGATCGCGACGGCCTCTCGGTGGTCTACCCGCCGGTGAGCGACGACTTCCGCTTCCGCGATGCCGCGGCCCAGGCCGGGCTGCGCGAGAGCCTGCAGGTGCGTGGTGAACACCTGCTCGTGAACGTCAAACGCGTCCACCCGCTCGCGGGCCAGCGCTATCTCGTCGAGGCGATGCCGGCCATCGTCGCCGCGCATCCCGGCACCCACCTCGTCGTGTGCGGGACGGGACCGCTGCTCGACGAACTGCGCGCCCTGGCCCACGCGCTCGGCGTCGATCGGCACGTGAGGTTCGCCGGCCTGGTGGACAACGCCGTGGTGGCCAGCTACTGCGCCGCCGCCGACGTGTTCGTGCTACCCTCGCTGCTCGAGGCCTGCCCCACCGTGGCGGTGGAGGCCCTGGCGGCGGGCACGCCGGTGGTGAGCGCCGACCATCCGGGCGGCGTGGAACTGCACGCGCTGTTCGGCGACGACGTGCGGGTGGTGCCGCGGGAGCAGCCGGCGCCGCTGGCGGCCGCCATCGTCGAAGGGCTGGCGCGCAAGCGCCGCACCCGCCCGGCCACGGCCGATGTGATCGCGCGCGAGTTCAGGCCACCGGTCGTCGCCGGGCGCTTCCATCGGGTGTACGAGCGCGCCATCGAGGCACGCCGGGGGACGGCGGCGTGACCCGCGCGCACACCATCGCCGTGTCGACCGTGCTGGGCGCGCTGGCCGGCGCCGCGGCGCTGGTCCTCGCATGTGCCGCCCAACCCGTCATCGTGCTCGACATGGACGGTGAGCTGTCGACGCTCGCGCGCGGCTTCTACCCGGTGGAGCGCGCGCCCGACGGCCTCACGTTCGCCTGGACCACCGCGCGCGCCGAACTGCACCTGCCCGGCCTCGATCGCCGGGCGCCGTGGGTCGCGGTGGTGCGCCTGCGCGGCGCTCGACCCGATCCGGCCCAGTTGCCCGACGTGCAACTGGCCGCCGATGGCGTCGTCCTTCGCACGGTGCGCACGACGAACGACTTCCAGGACGTCACCATCGAGATCCCCGCCAGGCTCGGCGATCGCGGGCTGGTGCTTGGCGTGATCCCCTCGTCGACGTTCGTTCCCGGACCCGGCGACGCACGGGCGCTCGGGGTGATGGTCGACGAGATGCGCGTGTCGCCCGCCGCCGGGACCGTGGCGCTGCCTCCGCGCAGGGCCCTGGGCAGCGCCACGATCGCCGCCGGGACGTTCGGCGCGGCGCTGGCGGCCATCGGGGTGACGGCGGCCGCCGCCGTCAGTGCCTCGGTGGTGATCGCCCTGGCCCAGGCCGCGGTGATCTCGCGCGGGCTCGGGCCCTACGAGGCCTACGGGGGCGACCTCGCCTACTTCGCGCTCGTCATCGCCCTGCTGCTGGCGGGCGGCGTGTGGATCGCCGAGCGGGCCACCGGACGCACCTTCCGCAACACGGCCCGGTTCGCCGCGGCCTTCTCGGCAGCGGTCCTCTACCTGAGGCTCGCGGCGCTGCTGCACCCGGCGATGCCGGTCGGCGACGCGCTGTCCCACGCGCACCACCTCGAGTGGGTGCTGTCGGGACAATGGCTCTTCACCACGGCGACGGCCCTCGGCATCCAGGTGCCGCAGCCCATCGCCCTCTACGTGCTGGCAGCGCCGTTCACCCTCGTCGTCCATGGCCTGCCCGCCTACGTGGACCTGCTGCGCACGATCGCGGCCGTGGCCGACGCGCTGGCCGGGCTGCTGGCCTACCTCGTCATCGTGCGCGCCACGGGCGATCGCCTCGCGGGCGCCGTCGCCTGCGGGCTCTACCACCTGGTGCCGGTGAACTACGCCGTCCAGGCCGCCGGGCAGCTCACGGGCGCGTTCGCGCAGGCGGCGGGCTTCGCGGCGATCGCGCTCGTCGCGCTCGGGACGGCGCGCGCCGGCGCGCGGCGCGGACTGGCCGCCGGCGTGGCCGCCGCGACGGTGGCCGTGCTGAGCCATGCCGGCAGCGCCGCGCTCATGCCGGCCGTGCTCGCGATCCTCGCGCTGCTGCTGGCGAGGATGGGCGGGCCCGTGCTGCGCGGCTCGGCGCGCGCCGCGGCGTGGATGGCGGCGCTCGCGCTGATGGCGGCCGTCGCCTTCTATCAGGGATCGATCGTTGCGGCCTGTCGCGAGGCCGCGGCGCAGGTCGACGTCTGGGCGTTCGGAACGCGCCTGCTGCACGCGTGCGGCGGGCTGCTGGCGTCCTGCGGCACGCCCGCACTGGTGCTGGCCGGCGCGGGCACGGCGTGGCTCGTCCGGAGGCGCCAGCGCGATCGGCTCGGGCTGGTCCTGCTGGGATGGACGTCGGCGATCGCGGCCGCGGTGGGAATGCTGGTCCTCACTTCCGTCGATCCGGGCCCGTATCTCGCCTTCTTCCCGGCCCTTGCGATGACGGGCGGCCTCGGCGCGGCGTGGATGTGGCGCCGCGGCGGATGGTGGCAGGCGCTGGCGGCCACGCTGCTCGCCTGGGTGGCCGCACGCGGCGCGTGGGACTGGTGGCGGCCGCTGTTGAGTCCGGGGCCATAGCGCCCGAGGCCGCCAGCGGCCCCCTCACCGTCCTCCCGGACGCAGGCCCGCGCCGCCGCTCGTAGAATGTCTTCATGTCCTTCGTGAACAAGATCGAGTCGGAGATCAAGGCGGCGATGCTCGCGCGCGAGAGCGTGCGGCTGGGTACGCTGCGCCTGTTCAAGGCGGCGCTCGTGAACAGGTCGGTCGAGAAGGGGCGCGATCTCGACGACGCGGAATCGCTGCAGGTGGCAGCGGCGCTCGTCAAGCAGCGCCGCGACGCCATCGTCGAGTTCGAGCAGGGCGGCCGCCACGATCTCGCCGACCGGGATCGGGCCGAGATCGCCGTCCTCGAGCAGTTCCTGCCGCCGCCGGTGAGCGCGGCCGAGATCGACCGGGCCGTCGATCGGGCCGTGGCCGAGACCGGTGCGACGTCGGCGAAGGACCTGGGCAGGGTGATGAAGGCGGCGATGACCGCGCTGGCCGGGAGCGGCGTGGACGGCAAGGTCGTCAACGAAGCCGTGCGGCGCCGACTGTCCTGACGCGCGCCGGCGGCGGCCGGACCCGCCGGCGCATCGGTCCCGGGAGGGGCCGCGCGCTCACCGGTGCGACCCGGCCCGCGTACCCCGGCGGTGTGCTACCCTTCGCCGCGCCATGCCTGCTTCCGACGGTCCCGGGGCCCCGGTTCCCGCCGAGGCGCCCCAGCCGCCGGCGCGCCTCGCGCGGTCGGCCGGCGTCATTGGCCTGGCGACAATGGCCAGTCGCGTGCTGGGGCTGGCGCGCGACATGGTGTTTGCCACCCTGTTCGGCGCCGGCGATCAGATGGACGCCTTCCGCGTGGCGTTCCGCATCCCGAACCTCGTCCGCGATCTCTTCGCCGAGGGTGCGATGAGCGCCGCCTTCGTGCCCACGTTCACGCGCGAGTTCACGCTGAACGGCATGGAGTCGGCGTGGCGCCTCGGCCGGCTGGTCATCAGCATGCTGGTGGTGGTCACCGGCGCGGTGTCGATCGCCGGCATCCTGGGGGCGGATCCTCTCACGCGGCTGTTTGCGGGCGACTACGCCCTGGTGCCGGGCAAGCTGGAGCTGACCGTCACGCTCACGCGCGTCATGTTCCCGTTCCTCGTGCTGGTGGCGCTGGCCGTCGCCTTCATGGGGATGCTCAACGCGCTGCGCCAGTTCTTCGTCCCGGCGCTCTCTCCGGCGCTGTTCAACGTCGGGTCGATCATCGGCGCGTTCGCGTTCGTCCCGTTCATGCCGTGGATGGGATGGCCGCCGATGCTGGGCCTGGCCTTCGGCACGCTGCTCGGCGGGCTGCTGCAGGCCGCCGTGCAGTGGCCCGCGCTGCGGCGCGCCGGCTTCCGGCTGCGCTTCGAGCTCGCGCCGCGCGATCCCGGCGTGCGCGAGGTGCTGCGGCTGATGGTCCCCGGCACCGTGGGTCTGGCGGCCGTGCAGGTGAACATCTTCGTGAACACGGTGCTGGCCACCGGCCAGGGCACCGGCGCCGTCTCGTGGCTCGACTACGCGTTCCGGCTCATGTACCTGCCCATCGGCCTCTTCGGCGTGTCGATCGCGACGGCGGCCGTGCCGGCCATCAGCGGCTTCGCCGCGCGCAACGACGTGGCGGGCATGCGCGCCACCGTGTCCAGCGGGCTGCGGCTCATGCTGATGCTCAACGTCCCGGCCACGCTCGGCCTCGTCGTGCTCGCCTCCCCCATCGTCCGGCTGATCTACGAGCGCGGGCGCTTCACCGCCGCCGACACGGCCGCCACCGCCGCGGGGCTGATGTTCTACGCGCCGGGCCTGATCGGCTACTCGGCGGTGAAGATCGTCTCGCCCACCTTCTACGCGCTCCGCGACAGCCGCACCCCGGTGATGGCCAGCATGGTGTCGGTGGCGGCCAACGTCGTCCTGAACGTGACGCTCGTGCGGGTGCTCGGCTACCGCGGGCTCGCGCTGGGCACCGCGCTGGCGTCGCTGCTGAACGCCGCCCTCCTGCTCTGGCTGCTGCGAGGCCGGCTCGACGGCCTCGAGGGCCGGCGCGTGGCGACGACGCTGCTGAAGATCGCGGTGGCGTCGCTGGTGATGGCGGGGGTGGCGGCCGGCGCGGCGCACGGGCTGGAACTGGTGCTTCCCGGCACCAGCGTGGCCGTGCGGGCGCTCCAGGTGTTCGGCGCGATCGCGGCCGGGCTGGCCGCCCTGGCGCTTGCCTCACGCGCCCTGCGGATCGAGGAGTTCCACGAGGCGGTGGCCACCGTGCTGCGCCGGTTCAGGGGACGGCGGCCATCGGGGCAATCCGGCTGAGGTCCGACCTCCACGGCCGGCACGGGTTCGAGCCGGCCCCGTGGTACGATGACGGCCGTGCGTCGCTACCCTTCCAGCATGGGCTACACATTCGGGCCGGGCGGCATCTCGCCCGCCGTCAAGGCCCTGATCATCGCGAACGTCGCGATGTTCCTCGTCGCCGCCGTGGTGCCGGCGACGACGATCCCGCTGGGCCTGACGCCGTCGGCGGTGTTCGGCGACCTGTGGGTGTGGCAGCCGCTCACCTACATGTTCCTGCACCACGACCTGTTCCACCTGCTGTTCAACATGCTGGCGCTCTGGATGTTCGGCACGGAACTGGAGCGGCTGTGGGGCACGCGCCGGTTCCTCGGCTTCTATGCGGTCACCGGCGTCGGCGCGGCCCTCACGACGCTGATCGTCTCGCTGCTGCCGTTCGCCTTCGCCACGCCGATCTACTACTCGATCACGATCGGCGCCTCTGGCGCGATCTTCGGCCTGCTGCTGGCCTGGGCGATCTATTTCCCCGACCGTCCCATCCTGCTCTTCCTGCTGTTCCCCGTGCCGGCGCGCGTGTTCGTGATCATCATGGGCGCCATCTCGCTCTGGCTGTCGATCACGGCCAGCGGCGGAGGGGTGGCGCACGTCACGCACCTCGGCGGGCTCCTGTTCGGCTACCTCTACCTCGTGTCGGGTCGCGGCGGGCTGTCGGCCGAACTGAAGTACCGCTACCTGAAGTGGCGGATGGCACGGGCGCGGCGCCGATTCGAGGTGATGCCGGGCGGCAAGCGCCCCGGCGCGCGTTCGGGCGGCGGCTGGGACGGGCGGGTTCACTGAGGATCGGGGACGCGGGCGCCCGACGCGCGGGATCCCCTCACACCATCGTCGACATGGACAAACCGGCCGTCCGCATCCACCGCTGGGACGAGATCGCGCTCGAGAAGGTCACCGAGATGATCTCGCGCAAGGTCGTCACGGGCGAGCGCGAGATGCTCGCGCAGATCTACCTGAAGCGCGGCGCCATCGTGCCGATGCACAGCCACGAGAGCGAGCAGCTCACCTACGTGCTGCAGGGCGCGATGAGGTTCCTGGTGGGGGGCGAGGAGCTGACGCTGCGCGAGGGCGAGGTGCTGCACATTCCGTCCTGGGTGCCGCACCAGGCCGAAGCGCTCGACGACACCTTCGAACTCGATCTCTTCAGCCCGATCCGCCGCGACTGGCTCGACGGGAGCGACGACTACTTCCAGGGCGACGCTGCCGAGAAGCCCTGAGCCGGGCCGCGCGGCCCGCTCATGGCCGGAAGGGGTCGAAGGTATAATCGGGCCGTCTCATCCGGACACGTCGGCGGCCCCGTTGCGTTGGTCGCCCGGAGAGCCGCGTACGATGAAGCCCGCCCTCAAGAACGGACCTTCGCCCGCCGGCGCGCTGGAGCCCTCCCGACAGCCCGCCCTGCCGCCCGACCGGCTCCGTGCCGCGCTGCGGACGATGATCGTCTCGCGCAAGATCGACGATCGGGAGATCCAGCTCAAGAACCAGAGTCAGATCTTCTTCCAGATCAGCGGCGCGGGCCACGAGGCGATCGGCGTGGCCGCCGCGATGCACCTGCGGCCGGCCCACGACTGGTTCCTCCCCTACTACCGCGATCGCGCGTTCTGCCTGACTCTGGGCGTCACGCCCTACGAGATGCTGCTGCAGGCGACGGGCGCGGCCGACGATCCGGCGTCGGGCGGCCGTCAGATGCCGTCGCACTGGGGCCACCGCCCGCTGCACATCGTGTCGCAGTCGAGCGTCACCGGCACCCAGTGCCTGCACGCGGTGGGCTGCGCGGAGGCCGGCCGGTATTACGCGGCCCAGGGGACCCTGTCGGGGCGCGACGTCCGGTTCCACGACGACGAGGTGGTGTACGTCTCCCTCGGTGACGGCACCACCAGCCAGGGCGAGTTCTGGGAGTCGCTCAACGCCGCCTGCACCCTCGACCTGCCCATCGTCTTCATGATCGAGGACAACGGGTACGCCATCTCGGTTCCGGTGGAGGTGCAGACGGCTGGCGGCGACGTGTCGCGGCTCGTCGAGTCGTTCCCGGGCCTGCGCGTGGTGCGCACCGACGGCACCGACTTCCTCCAGAGTTACGAGGCGTGCGGCCAGGCCATCGCCTACGCGCGCGCGCGGCGCGGCCCCGCGCTGATCCACGCGAAGGTGATCCGCCCGTACTCGCACTCGCTCTCCGACGACGAGCGGCTCTACAAGACGCCCGAGGAGCGTGCAGCCGAGGCCGAGCGCGATCCGATCCGCAGGATGAGCGCGTGGCTGCTGGAGACCGGCGCGCTCACCGAGCGGGACCTCGCCGACCTCGTGCGCGAGGCGGAGCGCGAGGTGGCCGACGCCTCCGATCGCGCCCTGGCGGCCGCCAAGCCCGATCGGTCGACGGCCGGCCTGTACGTCTACTCGCCGGTCATCGATCCCGCGTCGCGCGAGTTCGAGGCGACGGCGATCGCCGACGGCAAGCCCGAGACGATGGTGGCGGCCATCAACCGGACGCTGAAGGACGAGATGTCGCGCAACCCGCTCATCGTCGTCTTCGGCGAAGACGTGGCCGACGCCAGCCGCGAGGCCAACCTCGACAAGGTGCCCGGCAAGGGGGGCGTCTTCAAGGTGACGCACGGCCTCCAGCGGGCCTTCGGGTCGCTGCGCGTGTTCAATGCGCCGCTGGCCGAGGCGAGCATCATCGGCCGGGGCGTGGGCATGGCCGCGCGTGGACTGAAGCCGGTGGTCGAGATCCAGTTCTTCGACTACATCTGGCCTGCCATGATGCAGTTGCGCAACGAGATGGCGATGATGCGCTACCGCTCGGGCAACCACTGGTCGTGCCCGATGGTGGTGCGCGTGCCCATTGGCGGCTACCTGCGCGGCGGGGCGCCGTATCACAGCCAGTCGGGCGAGAGCATCTTCGCCCACTGTCCCGGCATCCGCATCCTGTTCCCGAGCAACGCCGTCGACGCCGCCGGCCTGCTGCGCACGGCGATCCGCAGCGACGACCCCGTGCTCTTCCTCGAGCACAAGCACCTCTACCGGCAGACCTACAACAAGGGCATCTACCCCGGGCCCGACTTCACCATCCCGATGGGCCGCGCGGCCACGCGCCGCGACGGCACCGACGTCACCGTCGTCACCTGGGGCGCGATGGTCCAGCGATCGCTGCTCGCCGCGCAGCAGGCCGAGAAGGAGGGCGTCAGCGTCCGCGTGATCGACCTGCGCTCCATCATGCCGTACGACTGGGACGCGATTGCTTCGGCGGTACGCGAGACCACTCGCCTGGTGGTCGCGCACGAGGATCAGCTCACGTGCGGCTTCGGCGCCGAACTGGCCGCGCGCGCCGCCGACGAACTGTTCGCCGACCTCGACGCCCCGGTGCGACGCGTGGCGGCCATCGACGCGCCGGTAGCCTACAGCCCGACCGTCGAGGAGGAGATCCTGCCGCAGTCCTCCGACGTGCTGGCGGCCGTCCTCGACGTGGCCCGCTACTGAACGGATCCGGCGCGCGAAGGCGGGACCGGCCTCCTTCGCCGCGCGGGTGATCATCGTGCGCGCGAGGGGGGCACGGAAACGGCGCTCCTCCGCGTCATCGGCCGCGATCGACCGCGACCGACGGCAGACTGCCGACATCGGCCCCGGCACCCGGGGTCGTGGCATCGCCCGGGCAGGCGGCCCGCCAGATCGATTCCTGCGCGTCCTGCCGGCCGCGCGCGTTCGCTCGGGCGTGCTTCCGCCATTGAGCTAGAATCACTCCGCTCGACGCCACGTATGGGAGACGTCACCTTCCTGCTCGATCGCTGGAACCAGGGCGATCCGCAAGCCATGCAGGAACTGCTGACGCTTGTCTACGACGAGTTGCGCCGAATGGCTGACCGCGCGCTGCGGCACGAACGCGACGACCACACGCTGCAGCCGACCGCGCTGGTCCACGAGCTGTACCTGCGTTTCTCTGGACTGCGCGAGATGCGGGTGGAGAGCCGCCGGCACTTCTACGGCGCGGCCGCCGAGGCGATGCGCCGCATCCTGGTGGACCACGCGCGCATGCGCCGTGCGCAGAAGCGCGGCGGCGCCGCGGCCATCAAGGTTCCGCTCGAACACGTGCCGGAGGCTCTGCTCGCCGGCGGCCCCGACCTCGACGTCGAGCGACTCGACGATGCGCTGCGTGCGCTCGCGCTGCTGGCTGCCGACAAGGCGCGGGTGGTGGAACTGCGCTACTTCGCCGGGCTCTCGGTGGAGGAGACCGCCGCCGCGCTCGGCCTCTCGCCCGCCACGGTGAAACGGTACTGGGCCTTCGCGCGCGCGTGGCTCTGCCGTGAGATGGCGCGCGGCGACGAGAAGAGCGCTCCAGACCGGTCATGAGCACCGACTGGGACGTGATCGGCGAGATCTTCAGCGCCGCACTCGAGGCGTTGCCCGACGATCGCCAGGCGCTGATCGACCGGTTGTGCGCCGGCCGTCCCGCGCTGCGCGACGAGGTGATGTCGCTCGTCGAGGCGCACCTCTCGTCACCCGAGTTCCTCCGCCTGCCGCCGCCGCTCGAACTGGTGCCCCCGGTGCAACCCATCGGCGTGGGCACCACGCTTGGCGCCTACTGTCTCGTGGAGGAAATCGGACACGGCGGCATGGGGACGGTGTTCCTCGCCGAGCGCACCGATGGGGCGTTCGCGCACCGCGTCGCCGTCAAGGTGATGCGCGCGGCCGTGACCGACCAGCACGCCGCGCGGCGCTTCCAGGTCGAGCGCCAGATCCTCGCCTCACTCCACCACCCCGGCATCGTCACGCTCATCGACGGCGGCACCGCTCCCGACGGGCAGGCGTACTTCGTGATGGAGCACGTGGAGGGCCGCCCCCTCTCACAGTGGCTGCGCGAGGAACAGGCCTCGCTCGAGGAGCGGCTGCGGCTGTTCCGCCGGCTGTGCTCGGCGGTGCACCTCGCGCACCAGCACGGCATCGTCCACCGCGACCTGAAGCCGGCCAACATCCTCGTCACCGCCGACGGCGTGCCCAAGGTGCTCGACTTCGGCGTGGCGAAACTCCTCGAACGCGCCGGCAGCGACCTCACGCTCACGAGCCTGGTGCCAGGCCCGCTCACGCCCAACTACGCCAGCCCCGAACAACTGCGCGGACTGGACGTGACGACGGCGTCCGACGTCTACTCGCTGGGCGTGTTGCTGTACGAGTGCCTGGCCGGCGCCCGCCCCTACGAGACGACGGGGCGACCGGTGGACGAGGTGCTCAAGCAGGTGCTCGACGCGGTGCCCGGCCGGCCGAGCGCCGTGGCGGCGCGCGGGGCGCGCGAGGCCGTCGACGGCTCGCTGCCGTACCCGGCCCATCGCCTGCGTGGCGATCTCGACGCCATCGTCCTGAAGGCCATGCACCTCGACCCGTCGCAGCGGTATGCCTCCGCCGAGGAGCTCTCCGACGACCTGGCACGCTGGCTCGGGGGCAAGCCGGTGGTCGCGCGCGAGCCCTCGCTCGCCTACGTCCTGCGGAAGGCGGCCGCGCGCCACAAGGCCGCGGCGGCGGCCATCGTGATCGCCGTCGCTGGCGTGCTGGCGGCGTTCGGCGTCGCGCTGTGGCAACGCCAGGTGGCGGTGCGGGAACGCGCGGTCGCCGAGCAGCGGTTCGACGATGCGCGCCGCCTGGCGGCCTCGCTCGTCTTCAAGGTGCACGACGCGGTCGCCCCGCTGCCAGGGTCCACCGAGGTGCGCAAGCTGATCGTCACCGAAGCCCTGACCTATCTCGATCGGCTCGCCGCCAGCAGCCCGAACCCTGCCGTCCGGATGGAACTGGCGCTGGCCTACAAGAAGGTGGGACGCGTGCAGGGCGACCCGCAGGTCGCGAACCTCGGCGATCGCGAGGCCGCGCTGGCAAGCTTCCGGCGCGCCATCGACATCCTGGCGCCGTTGCGCGAGTCGCCGGCGCTCGGCGCCATGGCGCTCTACGAGACGTCGCAGCTCAGCTCCCTGGTCGCCAGTGTGCTCAGGGTGATGGACAGGACCGACGAGGCACGCGCGGCCTCACGCGACGCGCTGGCGACAGCCGAGGCAGCGCTCGCGAACAATCCAGGCGACGAAGCGACGCGCCGCCTGGTGGCCAGCGGGCATTTCAGCCTCGCCATGTCGGAGGCGGATCGGCCGGCGATGTTCCGGCACTGGCTCGAGGCCGAGCGCGCCTTCGAGGCGCTGCTCGCCGAGAAGCCCGACGACGCAGATCGGATGCGGAACGTCGCCCTGGTGAACAAGTACCTCGGCGGCCACCTCCAGGTGGACGGCAACCGCGCCGAGGCCGAACAGCGATACCGCAGGGCGATGGAGCTCGACGAGCGCCGCTTCACCCTCGCGCCCGACGATCGGCAGGTCCGGTTCGACCTGGCCATCGATCTGGCCAACCTCGGCAGCGCGCTGGCGCAGACCGGACAGCCCGAGGAGGCCCTGAAGCTCTACGAGCGGAGCGTGGCGATGCGCGAGGCGCTGGTCGATGCCGATCGGAAGGACGTGCTCGCCCGCGTCACCCTCGCCCGGGCCCTGACCGCCGTGGCCAGGCTGCGCTACGACATCGGGGACCGCCCTGGCGCCGCGCGCGACGCCGGTCGGGCCGTGTCACTCGGGCCGGACACGCCCTCGGCGGGTGATGCCGCCGGCCAGCGCGTCATCGGCCGGGCCCTCATCGTGCTGGCCACCCTCGACGCCGACCGGGGCCGGCAGGCGACGGCCTGCGAACGCTACCGCCTGGCCCTTGCCCACGCCACGCGCGACCAGTTGACTGCCAGCGACCCCAACGACAGGTTCTGGCTCGAACGACTGGAATCGAGACTGCCGGGCTGCGTCGGGCCATCGGTCAGGGGCGCCGGCGCGTCATAGGCTTCCGCCGGGCCATGCCTGTAGTACGCTGCCTGGATGTTCTCCCAGGATTCAGCCCTCCTCATCGTCGATCTTCAGAGCGACTTCTGTGCCGGCGGCGCCCTCGCCGTGCCTGACGCCGACGCCGTGGTGGCACCCATCAACCGGCTGGCGGCGGCGGCCGCGGCGGCCGGGTGTCCCGTGTTCGCCTCCCGCGACTGGCACCCGGCGGGCTCTCCGCATTTCGCTGGTCACGGCGGCGCCTGGCCGGTGCACTGCGTCCAGGACACGCCGGGGGCAGGGTTCCACCCGGCGCTCCACCTGCCGGCGGGCGCCCAGGTGGTAACCAAGGGCGACTCGCCCGACGATCCGCACGGCTACGATGCCTTCGACGGGCACCTCGACGACGGCACGCCGCTGGCGACGGCGCTGCAGGCGGCCGGCGTGAAGACGTTGTTCGTGACCGGTCTCGCCACCGACTACTGCGTGAAGAACTCGGTGTGGGGCGCGCGGCGGGCGGGCTTCGACGTGCGGCTGGTGGCCGAGGCGACGCGAGCCGTGAACCTGCAACCGGGCGACGGCGCGGCCGCGCTCGCCGACATGATGGCGAGCGGCGCGCGCGTGGTCAGGGTGGAGGACGTCGTCGGGAAGCCGTAGCCGGGATGCGGGAACGGCTGCCGGCGGGCTGGATCGCGGACCCGGCCGTACCGTGATCGCCGCGCGCGCCGGCCCCAGGACGGGATCCCGTTTCGCCGCCGTCATACCGCCGTCGACGGCAGTCACCTGAGTGGGGAGCGTCCAGGCGGGAGGGCGCCGGCCTTCGGCGTCTCCCACCGGCCGTCGCCGCTGCCAGGGTCGGCCCCGCGGAGCCCGGGGCGGGCCTGCCGTCCTGCGCCCGCGGCCTACTGGAACGCGTAGAGCGTGGCGTCGACGTGGCGCACGCGCGAGATCGTGGGCCGCCACTGCACCAGGATCGTGCTCTGGTAGGTGCCTTCCACGATGCGTCCGTGCCCCGCCGACTGGCGATCGGACACGAGCAGGTTCGCACCCCGCTTCATCCGCAGGAACTTTGCGGCCGGCACGGCGATGGCCTTCGAGAGCAGCCGCTCGAGCATCGACTCGCTGAGCCCCAGCGCGTCCACCACGTGGTTGAAGGCGCGAACCAGGTCGTACTTCGCGTAGTCGAGCGTCCGGTTGGGCACCGCCCGCGGATTGGCCAGCATGCTGCGGCTCTTCTCCGCCATGAACCGCAGCGGATCGCGGACCACGTCCATGAGGTCGTGCTGCATCAGCAGCGTCTCGTACTCGTTGACGGTGAGGCCGGCGCTGCGTTCGCGCGGACAGAGCGCGAGCTGGATGCGGCCCTTCGCCACTCCCTGCCGCTCGATCAGCTCGGCGAGCTGGTCGTAGAGACCCAGGCGAGGATCCTTGAGGTTGATCGAGTCCACCGGGTGGGCCGACACCGGCACGTCGAGCCGGACGCGCGCCACTTCCACTTCCTGGCGGTAGCCGACGATCGTCGTGGTGCGCTGGCGCGGGCGATCCCCGTTCATGCCGTCGAGATCGACGAAGTCCACCGAGGCGTGCGGGCGATTCCGGTAGGTGACGCAGGTGCTGAGCCCCGCGGCCATGAACGCGAGGTGCGAGTCGGCGTTGCGCGGTTCCACCTGCCTGGCGTCCTGGCTGAGCTCGTGCCGCTCGTCGAGCGCGTCGTGGCGGTAGCCCGCGTCCTCGGGGAACAGCGTGCGGAACGCCTGCACGTAGCCGTCGACGCCGCGACGCCGTCGCGCGAGCCGTGACGCCAGGCTCTGATCGAGATACCCGGCGGTGGTGTGGAACGACGCGTAGAGGCAGTGCGGGTAGGCGTCGAGCACGTCGCCGTGCAGCGACTGCGCGAGGTGCCGCACGTCTACGACGTCAAAGCGCGCGCGAGGACGAATGCCGAGCGTCAGCTCGATTGGGGCAGCAGGCATCCAGGCTCCGGCCGGGGGTTGCTGTTCAGGGGCAGCCCGTAGCGCGCCATAGGATAACGGAAAACCCCAGCCAATGCGACAGGCGGGCCCAGGCGCCGCCCGCGCGCATGGCGGGCACGACCGGCCGCGGCGCGGAGGGTCGCACGCGATGCAGAGGGCCTCACGGCTCGTATCCCGCGGGGTGCCGGCCCATGTCCGGGCGATAGTAGCCGCGCAACACCAGGATGTCGGCGTCGACGTCGGCGCCGGGCGCAAACGGCGGGAAGATCACGACGGCCCGGCGGGGGTAGTCGACGGCCACCGGGACGATGGGCACGCCGGCGGCGGTCGCGATGCGATGGAAGCCGGTCTTCCATCGGGCGACCCTCGAGCGCGTGCCTTCGGGCGCGAGCCCGAGGAACATCCGCGGCGCGCTCGTGAGGGCCGCCACCGCCTGGCCGACCGTGCCGGCGGCGGCGCGCCGGTCCACCGGGATGCCGCCGAGTCGTCGCAGGAGGCCTGCCAGCGGCCCGCGGAAGATGGTGTGCTTGCCCAGCCAGTTCACGCGCAGGCCGAGCGCCAGTTGCGTGGCGATCACCAGCGGCAGGTCGAGGTTCGAGGTGTGCGGGGCGAGAACGGCCACGCAGCGACGCAGGTTCGGGATGTCGCCGTCCACGCGCCAGCCCGCGACCCGCAGCACGGTCCGGCCGAGCCAGCGGGTGAGGGCGTTGCCCAATGGCGGCGCCAGGGGCGGAAGAGGCGGCAACGGCATCAGGCTGATGTAGGCCCACTCCAACCGTCACGGCACCGGTTGCTCGAGCTTCCGGTGCTCCCACCACGGCCGCGTCAGGTGATCGCGCATGAGGCGGCGCGCGGTCTCGACGTCGCGTGCGCGGATTGCGCGATAGATCCGGCGGTGCATCTCCGCCGCGTCCTGCAACTCCTCGCGATCGGCAGGTTCCGCCTGATCCCGGGTTTCGTAGTGCAGCGTGGCCACCATGTCCACCAGCGACGCGATCACCGGGTTGGAGGAGGCCTTGGCGATGGCGCGATGGAACGCCAGGTCGTGGAGCAGGAAGACACCCGGCTGATCCACCGTGGCGAACATGCTCGCCATCTCGTCGGCCATCGTCGCGAGATCCTCGCCCGAGGCGTGTTCGGCGGCGAGGGCGGCGACGCCGACCTCCAGAATCTGGCGGGCCTTGTACACCTCGTCGCGGCTGATGCCGTGCAGCGCCGTCTGAAAGCGCAACGGATCGGTGAGCAGCGCCGGCGGCCCGACGGGAATGTAGGTGCCCGATCCCTGGCGGGACTGCACCACGCCCATCGCGGCCAGCGCACGGATGGCGGCGCTCACCGTGGGCCGGCTGACGCCGATCTGGCTGGCGAGGTCGCGCTCGGGCGGCAACCGGTCGCCCGGCCGCAGCGCACCGCGTTCGATGAGCGAGCGCACGTGGGCGATCACCCGTTGCGTGCTGGTGAGGGCTGCTCCGGGCTTGGTGCCTTGTGGCATGTGCGGTGGGCCTCCGGGCTGTGGCGCTCTACGATACCTCAATTGGTCAAGCCACCTGAGGCCTTCTTCCCGCTGCCGCCGCCACGACCAACGCCGGAGACATGGGGCACGACGTGCCGCGTCACAACGACCGCGCCACCAGTTCCTTCATCACCTCGTTGGCGCCGCCGTAGATGCGCTGCACGCGCGCGTCGGCCCAGAGCCGCGCGATCTCGTACTCGGTGGTGTACCCGTAGCCGCCGAAGAGCTGCAGGCAGCGGTCGGCCACTTCGAACTGCTTGTCGGTGCACCACCACTTGACCATCGACGCGGTCGTCGAGTCGAGCGTGCCGTCGATCACCCGCTGGATGCAGTGGTCGAGGAAGACGCGCGCGATGCGCGTCTCCGTCTGGCATTCGGCGAGCGTGAAGCGCGGGTGCTGCAGCTGCATCAGCGTGCCGCCGAACAGCTTCCGATCCTTCGCGTGCGCGGCCGTGATGGCGATGGTCCGCTCCATCGAGGCCACGGCCGTCACGGCGATGAAGGTGCGTTCGTAAGGGAGCTGGTTCATCATCTGCGCGAACCCGCGTCCCTCCTCCGGCCCCAGCAGGCTCGTCGCCGGCACGCGCACATCGTCGAAGAACAGCTCACAGGTGTCCTGACCGTGCTGGCCCAGCTTCTCGAGCGTGCGGCCCACGCGGTAGCCGGCGAGCCCGCGCGAGTCCACCAGCAGCAGCGAGGTGCCCTTCGATCCCCGCACGCCCGGATCGGTCCTGGCCGCGAGGCAGATCAGGTCGGCGTGGTAGCCGTTGGTGATGAACGTCTTCGAGCCGTTGATCACGTACTCGTCGCCGTGGCGGATGGCGGTGGTCCGGATCCCCTGCAGATCGGAACCGGCATCGGGCTCGGTCATCGCCAGTGCCGCCACCACCTGGCCGCTCGCCATCGGCGGCAGCCACGCGCGCTGCTGCGCGCCGCTGCCGTGTGTCACCAGGTAATGGGCGACGATGCTCTGGATCACGTGGCCGAAGCTGGTGATGCCGGCGCGGATGAGCTCTTCGTTCACCACGCACTCGTGCGCGAAGGTGCCGCCTCCACCGCCGAGTTCCTCCGCGACGTCGGTCAGCAGGAGCCCGACCTCGCCCGCCTTGCGCCACGCATCGCGGTCCACGTGATGCTGGGCGCGCCAGCGCGCATCGCGCGGCACGAACTCCTGCTGGAGGAACTCGCGGACCGACTTGCGGAAGACGTCGAGATCCTCGGTCATCCAGGGAGAACGATAGGTTGTCATGCAACTCACCTCGAGCACGGGCCCGCGCGGCGGCGGCGGAGCGTCGGGCGATTGTGGTGGTCCGGCCGCGGCAGGTCAAGGCGCCTCACGGTGCCGCCGTGCGCGCCCGGGTCCGGGGAATCGGCTCGCCTCAGCGCCCCATGTACTGACGCAGGCCGCTCAGCAGCATCTCCATCGCCACCGTCACCAGCAGCATGCCCATGAGCCGTTCCATGGCGACCAGGCCGCGATCGCCGAGCACCCGGCTCATGCCGGCGGCGAAATAGAGCACCACGCTCGAGGCCAGCCAGGCGAGGGCGATCGCCAGCAGCCACTCCGGCCAGCGGCCCGGCTCGCGGCTGGTGAGCAGCAGTACCGTGGCGAGCGCGGACGGCCCGGCCGTGTAGGGCACGGCCAGCGGGACGATGAACGGCTCGCCGAGGACCTCCTCGCGCAGACTGTGCTCGCTGCTCGGAAAGATCATGCGGAGGGCGATGAGCAGGAGGATGACGCCGCCGGCGACCGTGAGGGCCTCGGCCGACACCTGAAGCAGGCCGAGCAACCCGCGCCCGAGGAACAGGAAACCAACCAGCACCCCGAGGGCGATGACGAGTTCCCGGACGATCACGCGGCGGTGGCGGGCGGGCGCCACGCGACGCAGCGCCGTGAGGAACAGCGGCACGTTGCCGAGCGGATCCATCACGAAGAAGAGCAGCACGGCCGCCGACATCACCGTCATGTGCGGGATTGTGGCACGGGCGGCGGATGACGGTGGCGGGCGCGGTGCGGGCACGAGATGTTGACAGGTGTCGCGGCCTTCCCGTAGCCTTAGTCATTCTGAGAGTGAGTCTCAATTTCAACCCGCGCCGTGCTCGCGTGATCCCGATATGACGTTCCTCCGCCCTGCGATCTTCTGGTGCCACCTCGTCGCCGGCGTCCTCGCCGGCCTCGTCATCCTCATCATGTCGGCGACCGGCGTCCTGCTCACCTACGAACGCCAGATGACCTGGTGGGCCGACACGCGCCATTTCGCGATCGCTCCAGACGGCCATCGGCAGCCGCCGTCAGCGCTGCTGGCTGCGGTTGCGGCCGCACGGCCCGACCTCACGCCAACCGCCATCACCGTGCGCGCCGCAGCCGGAGCACCCGCGACCGTCACGGCCGGCCGGACGACGCTTTTCGTCGACCCTTACACCGGCCAGGTGCTCGGCGAGGGCTCGGGACAGCGCATGCGCGCGTTCTTCCGGACGATGACCGACTGGCATCGCTGGCTGGGGGCGCAGGCCGCATCCCGTCCGTTCGGGCGCAGCATCACCGGCGCCTCCAACCTGCTGTTCCTCTTCGTCGTCGTGAGCGGGCTCTACCTGTGGGTGCCGCGCGTGTGGACACGCGCGCAGTTCAGGCAGGTGCTCTGGTTCCGCCGCGGGCTCTCCCCCAAGGCCAGGGACTTCAACTGGCATCACGTGATTGGCTTCTGGTCGTGGGTCCCGCTGTTCATCGTCGTGATCACGGCGGTTCCGATCTCCTACCCCTGGGCCAGCGCCCTCGTCTACCGTCTCGCCGGCGATCAGCCACCCGCGGCGACGACGGGGCGGGCAGCGCCGGCGGGACCCGTCGCGACGACGCCGTCGCTCGGGGGCGTGGATGCGCTGTGGGCTCGCGCGGAGATCCAGGCTCCGGGATGGCGGTCGCTGTCGATGCGCGTGCCCACCTCGGAGAGCGATGCGGTCGCTTTCACGATCGACCATGGCGACGGGGGCCAGCCCCAGCGCCGGGCGACGCTCACGCTGGCGCGTGAGACCGGTGACGTGGTGAGCTGGGAGCCGTTTGCGGCGCTCTCGCCGGGCCGCCGGCTCAGGGCGCTGGTGCGCTTCACGCACACCGGCGAGACGCTCGGCATCGCGGGCCAGACCGTGGCCGGCCTGGTGTCGCTCGGCTCGGTCGTGCTCGTCTACACCGGCATTGCGCTCAGCCTGCGGCGGTTCCTCGCCTGGCGAGCGGCGCGCGTGCTGCGCGCGCGCCAGCCGCGGCCGGCAGGCCGGACGCAAGCGGCGGATCAGCCGGCGGCCGTGACGGCAGTCCGCTGACGGGCACCGGCGGCCCGCAGGACGGAAGCTCCAGCGGACAGGTGCCGAGTCCACACCGCGGCTCCTGGCAGTAGCGGCCTGGCGTGGTTCCCAGCACCCGCTTGAACATCGCCGTGAAGGCGCTGGGGCTCTCGTAACCCACGTCGAAGGCGGCCTCGGCGATCGAGGCGCCGCGCGCCAGCCGTTCAATCGCCAGCGTCAGTTGGAGCCGGCGGCGCCATTGCCCCGGCGAGAGCCCGGTTTCCTGCAGGAACAGACGGCGCAGCGACCGCTGGCTGATTCCGGCCTCCCTCGCCCACACATCGATCGTCGTCGGGTTTCCAGGATCCTCACGGAGCCCGGCGACCAGCTTCCTCAGCCGCGCATCACGCGGGACCGGCAGGGGCACTGGCTCGTGTGGCGCCGTCACCACCTCGTCGAGCAGCACGGCGACAAGACGCGTCGTCCGCGGCACATCGTCGCCGGTAGCGGCGAGCGTGGCCAGGCGCAGCACCAGTTCCCTGAGCAGCGGCGACACACCGATGCCGACGACCTCCCGCGGTGTCCCCAGTGACCTGTCGGCCGTGACGCACACGCGGAGGCCGTCGACCAGCGTACGGCAGCTTGCACGCGCCACCGCCCCCGCGGGCAACCAGAGCGCGCGGTCCGGCGCCACCATCCAGGTGCCAGCGACCGCATCCACCGTCATGACGCCGCGCAGGACGAAGAGCAACTGCGGTCTGGCATCGGTGGAGGGCAGTGGATGGCACTGCTGCTGACACCCCATCCGAAGCAGGTTGACGAGGGGCGGCGTGGTCGGCCGGGGCGAGCGTTCGACGAACACAGGTGCTGTATCGAGACCGGGGTTTCCGGAGATCCCCCGGGGCTTGGCCGCTTCGAGCAACAGGTTGGCCGGAACGCGAGACGGGCGGCCGGCGCGGCGCGCCTATCATAGCAAACCTGAGATTGAGACTGAGTCTCAAATTTGCGTTCGGACTTCGTCCGTTTCCATACAGGAGCAGCCGCCGATGTCGCCCGTCATTTCCGCCTGTCAACCCCACTCGGCCGGCTCAGCGCACCAAATCTGGAGCCGGTGTGCTGGCGTCGTGCTCGGCGTAGTCCTGGCCGTCGCGGGCCCGCAGACCGCGGCCGCCCGGCCCGCCGGCCAGGCGCTGACCGCGACACCCAGCGCGGCGGAGGTCCCCTCGGTCGCCATCCGGCAGTGGAACCTGCCATCGGACCGCCTCGAGGAAGCGCTTAAGCGGTTCTCGGCGACATCGGGTGTGGCGTTCATCACGAAGTCGCCGCTGCGTCAGGGCCTGCGCTCGACGGAGGTCGTGGGCGCCTACACGATCAGCGATGCGCTCGAGGTACTCCTGGCCGGCACCAGCATTGCCGCCCACTTCGTCGATGCCGTCACCGTCGAGTTGTATCCGTTGATGTTCGAGGCCGAGCCCGTGGTGGTGACCGCGGCGGGTTACGAGCAGGCGAGCCGGCACGCTCCAGCCAGCGTCACCGTACTGGCGGCGGCGGAACTGACGGAGAAGCGCGTGGCGAACCTCGCCCAGGCCCTGGCCGACGTCGAGGGCGTGGACACCGGCGGCACGGCCGGCAAGACCGGCGGCCTGACGGTGAGCATGCGGGGGCTGCCGAGCGACTACACGCTCGTGCTCGTCGACGGGCGCCGCCAGAACGCGGCGGGCAACATCACACCGAACGGCTTCGGCGACGCTTCGACGAGCTTCATGCCACCCATGGGCGCGATCGAGCGGATCGAGGTGGTGCGCGGCCCGATGTCGACGCTCTACGGATCGGACGCGATGGGCGGCGTCGTGAACGTCATCACGCGGCGCATCCCGGGGCGATGGTTCGGCTCGGCAATCGTGGACGCCACGCTGCAGGGCAACCGCGACTTCGGCGACACCGCCGCGGGCAATGCCTACCTCGCAGGGCCCCTGTCAGAGCAACGGCTGGGCCTGGCCGTCTACGGCGGCGCGTTCCTTCGGGCCGCCTCCGACCTCTCGTACCAGGATGGCGCCGGCGCCGAGGTGGAGATCAGCAAGCGCGGCCCCAGCCCGGTGCACGCGCTGGTGACCACGGCGGGTGGACGCGTGAGCCTGCGGCCTTCGAGCGACCACGAGATGTGGCTCGACCTGGATCGCGCATGGCAGTCCTACGACAACACGTCCGCGCAGCTCGGCACCACCGGCGTCCAGGGCGGGTACGGCCCGGAACAGCGGTTCAACCGGCAGCAGGCGTCGCTCTCTCACCGCTGGCAGTTGCCGTTCGGGTTCCTCGACTCCAACGCCACCTGGAACGCCACCCAGACCCTGGGCCGGACGATTCCCCCCGGAGCGCCTGGCCGGGTGCCTGGCGACCCGCGGACGCTCGAGGCACGCAACGCCATCCTCGACTCACGCCTGCTGACGACGGCCGGCCGGCAGACACTCACCGCGGGCGTGCAGTGGTGGGGCGCGCGAATGGTGGACGGCGTGGCGCCAGCGCCGTACGAGCACCTGCAGTGGGCCCTGTTCGCGGAGGACGAGTGGCGGCTGGCGGCGCGGCTTTCGCTGACCGGCGGCCTTCGCTACGACCACCACAGCGCCTTCGGCGGGCACACCAGCCCTCGCGCCTACCTCGTCTGGCGAGCGGCCGGGGACTGGACCGTGAAGGGCGGAATCAGCCTCGGCTTCAAGACGCCGCGGCTCGATCAGCTGGCCGATGGCATCACCGGCTTCACGGGGCAGGGCACGCGGCCCACGATCGGCAGCCCCGGCCTCCGGCCTGAGACCAGCACGTCCTACGAGATCTCGGCCGGTTACGATCGCAGCGCGGCTCACGCGACGCTCACGGCCTTTGCCAACCGGTTCCACCACAAGATCGCCAGCGGCCCCGGTCTGCCCAATTGCAGCTTCGCGCTGGCTCCCGGACGCCCCGGCTGCGTCGACTACGGCAACTGGCCCGCCGTCGACCTCTTCGCCCAGAGCGTGAACGTCGATCGCGCCGTGACGGGCGGCCTCGAGGCGTCCACCCGGCTCGTCGTGCACGAGGACTGGGCGGTGACGGGCAACTACACCTGCACGACCAGCGAGCAGAAGAGCGGGGCCTCGGCCGGTCAGCCGCTGGTCAACACGCCGAAGCACGCGCTGAACGCCGCCGTGCGGTGGCAGGCGTCCGCCCGGACGACGCTCTGGCTGCGCGGAGAAGCACGCGGCGAGCGGTTCCGCGGGCCTGGCCCGGCCCTCGACGCGCTGGGCAACTACCGGGGCTACGGGCTGCTGCACCTTGGCGGCGGGGTACGCGTGGCGCGGGGCACGACGCTCAACCTCACCGTCTACAACCTGCTCGATCGGGACTTCCTTCGCTACCTCCCCTACCGCGACGCGACGGGCGCCGAGCTCTACGCGGCCGAGTACAACAACATGCAGGAGCCGAGGCGGATCTGGATGTCGGTGAACGTGACGTTCTGAGGCGAGCGCCAGCTGGCGACCGTGGTCAGCGCCGCGCGTGCGCCGCGAATTGGCGGGCGCGCGCGAGGTTGGCCCGGACCTCGGCCGAGTCCGGCCTCAGCCGCAACGCGGTTTCATAGTGCGCCACGGCATCGGCGGCGCGGCCCAGCCGCTCGAGACACGCGCCGAGGTTGTTGTGCGCCTCGACCGAATCGGGCGTCAGCTGCAACAGGCGCGCGTACTCGGCCGCGGCCCGCTCGAGCAGGCCCTGCGCGTAGAGGACGTTGCCCAGCCGCAGGGCGAGGGCCCCGTCCCCGGGGCGGGCTCGCGCTGCCGCCTCCAGGTGTGGTGTCGCCTCGTCCAGGCGCCCTTCTCCGGAGAGCAGCACGCCGAGGCTGACGTGGACGTCGGCCGGCGCCGATCCCCGGGCGGCCAGCTCGCGGAATCCCGCGATGGCCTCCGTCGTGCGTCCGGCGGCGGCAAGCGCGGCGGCCCGGTTGTAGCGGATGTCGCCGAGCGCGGGATCGATGGCCAGGGCGCGGTCGTAGCCGGGCACGGCGTCGGCCGGTCGCCCCATCTCCATCAGGACGTTGCCCAGGTTGGCGTATCCCTGCGGGCTCTCAGGGCGCAGCGCGATCACCGTACGATACGCGTCGGCCGCTTCCTCCAGCCTGCCCAGCTTCTGCAGCGCCGTCCCCCGGTTGTTGCGTGCCTGCGGAAACGCCGGCTCCAGCCTGAGCGCGGCGTCGTGCTCGGCGAGCGCCTCCTCGTAGCGTCCCAGCAGCTGCAGCGCAAGGCCGCGGGTGTCGTGCGCCTCGGGATAGTCTGGATTCAGACGAAGCGCCTCATCCAGATAGCCCATCGCCTCCTCGACGTTCGCGGTGAGCCGGATCACGGCGAGGTTGTTCAGCGCCATCCACGCCGACGGGTTGCGGCGGATCGTAGCGCGATAGAGGGTCTCGGCATCCGTGTAGTCGTGGCTCTGACGCCACGTCAGCAGGCCCAGCGGCAGCACGATGGCGCAGGCGGCAACCACTCGCGGCCAGGCCGTTCCGGGACCGACGCGCCCGGCGAGCGAGCCGAGCGCTCCGGCCACGACGGCAAACGCCACGGCGCTCGCCAGGTACTGGAAGTGGTCGGCGACGTACGAGAAGCGGAACGGGTAGACGTTGACGAACCCGAGGGCCGGTGCCAGCGCCACCGCGTAGCCCACCCACGCCGCCAGCGGCGTCCGCCGCCGCCCGCGCCACCGCCAGGCAATGGCCAGCACCGCCACGAACGCCAGCGGGTAGCCGTACTGCCACCACATCGTCGCGCTCACGTCCCAGCGCGGATACACGAAGGTCAGCTTCGCCGGCCACGCGAGCGTCCACAGGTGGAACCAGAACGCGCGACCTGCCAGCAGCGTCCGCTCGACCAGCGACAGGTCGAAGCCGGCGCCCCGGGCGCCGATCAGGACGCGTTCGGCCCACGTCGTGAAGGCGCCTGCCGCCACGCCCAGCGCGAGCAGCGGCGCCAGCGGGCGCAGGTCGCGCCGCCAGTCGATGCGGCCGCGCTTCCACCAGACTCCAATCGCCAGCAGCACGGGCAGCGTGGCCGTTACCGTCTTGCTCAGCAGGGCCGCCACGAACAGCGCAATGGCCGCCGCGTACGCCGTGCGCGTCCGCTCCGCATCGAAGCGCAGGTACGCCAGCGCCGCCGCGAACGCGAAGGCGCCCGACAGCGTGTTCTTCAGCTCCGACATCCAGGCCACCGACTCCACCTGCACCGGGTGCAGCGCGAAGGTGCAGGCCGCAAGCCAGGGCCACGGCACCGCGAGGCGTCGGAGGATGAGCCCCAGCAGGAAGGCCGCAACGGCGTGCAGGACGATGCTGGCGAGGTGGTAGCTGAGTGGATCCTCGCCCCACAGGGCGTGGATGGCCCAGAACGCCGAGTGCAGCAGTGGGTAGTACTGCTGCGTGGCGCCCGGCTCGGTCCAGATGCGCCGCAGCCCGTCGGCCGACTGCAGATCGGCGCGGGTGAGGTGCGCCTCGTCGTCCCACAGCGGGCTGCCGTGCCACGCCGGGTGGTACGCCGCCAGCGTGGCCAGAATGAGCAGCAGGAGCCACCAGGCGGACCGCGCACCGCCGCCAGACGAGCCGGCGGCGGTGCGTGCCGTGCGTGGTGCCGTGTTCCGGCCTTCAGGTTGTCGCTGGCGGGCGGCCACGGTTCGTGAGTGTACTCAACGCCGGACCGCTCGAGCGCGGCCGGCGGCGGCTCACCGTTCCATCGACGGCTTCCACTCCTTCCAGACGTTGCCGACCAGCGCCGGGCCCGGTTTCAGCGTCGGCTGGCCGGGCATCCAGCCGGCTGGCGTCGCCTCGGTGCCGCCACTGGCGCGCACCAGTTGGAATGCCTGAATCTGCCGGATGGTTTCCGAGAGCCGCCGCCCCACCGGCGGGGTGAGCGTTTCGATGGCCTGGATGACGCCGTCGGGATCGATGATGAAGCGGCCGCGCATCTCGATGCCCTGCGTCTCGTCCCAGACGCCGAAGGCGCGGCCGATGTTACCGGCCTGATCCGAGATCATCGGGAAGGGCACGCCGCCCTCCACCATCCGGCTCAGCTCGTGGTCGTTCCACATCTTGTGGACGAAGTGGCTGTCGACGCTCACCGACATGACGTCGACGCCCAGGGCCTGCAGTTCCGAATACCTGTCGGCGACCGCCGACACTTCGGTCGCTCAAACGAAGGTGAAGTCACCCGGGTAGAAACACAGCAGGACCCACCTGCCGAGCGAGTCCGAGAGTCTCACGTTCGTGAAGCTGCCCTTGAGATACGCGGGGGCTTCGAAGTCCGGCGCCTTCTGTCCGACGCGGGCCACCATGCGAGGTGCCTCCTTCTGCGGCTCTGGTGCTGGTGCAGGGGCTGGGCGGGGCGCCTCGCCAACGACGGCGCCGGTGATCCGCGCACAGCCGGCAGGGGGATCTGCCATACGGCCTCTTCTTTCCGGGGGCAGGAGCCATGCGCTCCGGGGGCGGGAGCGACGCGGCGGGGGCGGGCCGTCCCCAGCATACGCCGGGTGGTCGTGGATTCAAACCCGCCGCCAGCCGGCAGCCGGCCGCGTGCGCTCCATGGGTCGCGCGAGAGCCCGGCCCACGCGGTCTGACGCTATCATGACCCATTCCCCGAGCGGGCTCACCGGCGGCGACACGTGCGACCTCCGCATGGCGCGCCGCTCGCAAGCCCGCATCCTGCGGTCGATTCAGAGGTCCCGTGGAATCCATCAGCGTCTTCAACATCTTCAAGATCGGCGTCGGCCCCAGCTCGTCGCACACGATGGGCCCTTGGCGTGCGGCGCAGCAGTTCGTCGATCGGCTGGCATCGGCCGGCGAGCTGCCGCGCGTCGCGCGTGTCGGTGTCGCGTTCTTCGGATCGCTCGCCAAGACGGGCCGCGGGCACGGGACCGACATCGCGGTGCTGCTCGGCCTGATGGGCGAGGATCCGGTCACCTGCGAGGTGGAGGGCCTCTGCGATCGCGCGATGGCGCCGGCGGCCTCGCGCTCCCTCGTGCTGGCCGGCGGGCATCGCGTGCCCTTCGACCTGGCGGCCGACATCCGGTTCCGGCCCGACGTGCTGCGCCCATTCCACTCGAACGCGATGACGTTCTCGGCGCGGCTCGATGACGGGCGCGAGATCGAGGAGACCTACTATTCGGTCGGCGGCGGGTTCGTCGTGCAGGAGGGAGAGGTTCCCAGCGGCGATCGCGCCGTGGCGCTGCCCTACCCCATCGAGGCGGCGGCCGAGCTCAAGGCCTACTGCGAACGTGAGCGCGCCACGATCCCCACCATCGTCTGGAGCAACGAGCGCGCGTGGCGGACGCCGGATGCCATCCGCGAGGGCCTGCGCACCATCTGGCGCGCCATGGCGGCGTCGATCTGGCGCGGATGCCGCACCGACGGCATCCTGCCGGGAGGCCTGTCGGTGACGCGGCGCGCGCGCGCGATCCACGACGGACTGCTTGGCAACGCCCACGAGCGCTCGCTCGACGAGTGGCTCGACGAGATGCGCCGCCAGCAGGGCGACTTCCGCACCGTGCTGAAGTGGGTGTCGGCTTTCGCCCTGGCCGTCAACGAGGAGAACGCGGCGTTCGGGCGCGTGGTGACCGCGCCCACCAACGGCGCGGCCGGCGTCATCCCCGCCGTGCTGATGTATTACACCTGCTTCTGCGCCGACGGTCAGCGGCGCGGCGAAGCCGGCATCGAGGACTTCCTCCTGACGGCCGGCGAGATCGGTTCGATCTTCAAGAAGGGCGCGACGCTCTCGGCGGCCATGGGCGGCTGTCAGGCCGAGATCGGCGTCTCGAGCGCGATGGCCGCGGCGGGGTTGACGCAGGCGCTCGGCGGCAGCACCGGACAGGTGCTGATGGCCGCCGAGATCGCCATGGAACACCACCTCGGCCTCACCTGCGATCCCATCGCGGGCCTCGTGCAGGTGCCCTGCATCGAGCGCAACGTGATGGGCGCTATCAAGGCGATCACCAGCGCGCACGTCGCGCTCGAGAGCGATCCGGCCGCCGCGCGCGTGACGCTCGACGAGGTGGTGGCCACCATGTGGCGCACGGCCAGGGACATGAGCTCGAAGTACAAGGAGACCTCGGAGGGCGGCCTGGCCGTCACCGTCGACATCAGCGAGTGCTGAGCGTGCCGGCCGGCGTGCGGGCCCTCAGCCCTTCGTCGCGCCCGCGGCCAGGCGTCCGGCGACGGCGGTGACCTCCGCCACGCAGTCGTCGATGCGCGACTGGTGCGTCCGGAAGCTCAGCACGCACACGCGCGCCAGCACCCGTCCCTTCACCGTGCAGCCCGTGATCATCACCCGTCCCCGGGCGGTCACGTCCGTGAGCAGGGCGGTCGTCGCCTCGTTCTGTTCTGCCAGCGTGCTGCCCGGCCACTCCAGGTGAAAGGCGAAGAGCGAGAGCTGCGGCGGCGCGTCGATGACGATGCCGGGGACCATCGCGATGCGCCGCGCCGCGTCCAATGCCAGTTGCCGTTTCTCGGCGATGGCGGCGCGCAGCTTCGAGGTCCCGTACAGCTTCATCGTGAGCCAGACGCGCAGCCCCGGGAAACCGCGCGAAAGCTCGGGCCCGTGCTGGCTCGGGTCGAAGAACTCGTCGAGGTCGGGCAACTCCGGCAGGTAGCTCGCGTGTTCGCTGAGCGTGTGCGCCGCCCGCAGCGCGCGCCCGTCCCGGACGAGCAGGCAACCGGTCCCGTACGGCAGGAACAGCCCCTTGTGCGGATCCAGCGTGAGGGAGTCGGCGCGCGGCAGGCCGGAGAGCAGCGGCCGCAGCTCGGGGCACGCGTGGAAGAAGCCGCCGTAGGCGCCGTCGATGTGGTGCCACAGCCCTTCGCGCGCGCAGAGGTCCGCTATCGCGTCGAGCGGATCGACCGCGCCCGTGTTGGTCGTGCCGGCCGAGGACACCACCAGGAACGGCCGCAGCCCCTGTCGCCGGTCGTGTGCGATGGCGTCCTCGAGCTGATCGATCCGCATCCGGAAGTCGGCATCCACGTCGATCGTGCGGACGCGATCGGGCAGCACGCCGGCGAGCTTCGCTGCCTTGGCGATGCACTGGTGGGCCTGGGTGGAGGCGTAGAGCGTCCCCTCGCGCAGCGCGGTTCCGAGGCGCTGCTCGCGCGCCGTGACGATGGCGCTGAAGTTCGACATCGAGCCGCCGGTGGTGAACAGTCCGCGCGTGCCCTCGGGGAACTGCATCCACTCGCGCACCCAGTCGAGGGCGTTGGCCTCGAGCTGCACCAGCGCCGGCGCCGCCTGCCACACGCCCGTGTAGCGGTTGGTGGTGGCCGAGATGAAGTCCGCCAGCGCGGCCGGGTACACGCCGCCGCCGGGGATGTAGGCCAGGTAGCCCGGTCCCGGCGCGGTGAACGAGCGCGGAATCCACTCGTCGAAGAGCGGCGCCAGCAGCGCTTCGAGCTCCACTGGCGCTTCGGGTGCCGGTTCGCGCATGGCGCGGCACAGTTCCTCGGCGCGCGTGTCGCCGCAGGCCGGGCTCTGCGGCAGCGAGGCGATGTGCGCGATGGCGCGGCCGAGGACGGCGTCGGCCATCTCGCGCATCCGGGCTGGTGTGAACTCGAGGTCCTCGGCGGCAGGGTACATGGCGACAGCTTACCAGCGGGACGGCCGA
>WBZO01000168.1_pt1 | contig 68963 bp, 62 predicted proteins | sample 5204261 | NCBI WGS metagenome assembly WBZO01 (sample SAMN12412400, study PRJNA552823) | activated sludge metagenome | isolation source: activated sludge from anammox sidestream of wastewater treatment plant... | place: USA: North Carolina | collected 2017-09
ACGCTCGTGCACAAGGGCAACATCATGAAGTTCACCGAAGGCGCGTTCCGCGATTGGGGCTATCAACTGGCCAAGGAGGAGTTCCGCAACCAGATCGTGACCGAAGACGAGTTGTGGAAAGATCACGGCGGCAAGCTGCCCGAAGGCAAGGTGCTGATCAACGACCGCATCGCCGACGCGATGTTCCAACAGGTTTTGCTGCGACCCGATGAGTATTCGGTGATCGCCACGCCGAACCTGAACGGCGATTATCTGTCGGACGCCTGCGCGGCGCAGGTCGGAGGTTTGGGTATGGCGCCCGGCGCGAACATCGGCGACAACGCGGCGGTCTTCGAGGCCACGCACGGCACCGCGCCTAAATACGCCGATCTGGATGTGATCAATCCGTCGTCGGTCATCCTGTCCGGCGTGATGATGCTGGAACACATGGGCTGGCAGGAGGCCGCCGATTTGATCATTGAAGGCATCGTCAAAACCATCGCGCAGAAGCGTGTGACTTATGATCTGGAGCGTCTGATGGAAGGCGCGACGAAGGTCAAGACCAGCGAATACGCGAGCGCGATCATCGAGAATATGTAATTTTAGCGGGGGAGTAGGGATTGGGGAGTAGGAAGTGGGGAATGATTCAATTCCTCACTCCCTACTCCCCAATCCCTACTCCCCACCGGAGGAGAAATGGCAAGAAAGAAAATAACAGTCGTTGGCGCGGGCAACGTGGGCGCGACGACGGCGCACTGGTTGGTTTCAAAAGAACTCGGCGATGTGGTTCTGGTTGACATCATCGAGGGGATGCCGCAGGGCAAGGCGCTGGACCTGGCTCAAGCGGGGCCGATTGAAGGTTATGACAGCCGTCTGGTCGGCACGAACGGTTTCAAGGAGACGGCCAATTCCGACGTGGTCGTGATCACGTCGGGCATCGCGCGCAAGCCCGGAATGAGCCGCGATGATTTGCTCAACACCAACGCGGGCATCGTCGCCAGCGTGACTGAAGAGATCGTCAAATATTCACCGAACTGCATCATCATCGTCGTCTCGAATCCGCTCGACGCGATGACGCAGGTCGCGTGGAAGAAATCGGGTTTCCCGAAGAACCGCGTGGTTGGAATGGCGGGCATCCTCGATTCGGCGCGCATGCGATGCTTCCTGGCCGAAGCTTTGAACGTTTCGGTTGAGAACGTTTCGGCCTTCGTGCTCGGCGGTCACGGCGACACGATGGTTCCGCTGCCGCGGTATTCGACCTGCGGAGGCATCCCGATCACCGAGTTGTTGCCGAAAGAAGTCGTTGATCAGATCGTCGCGCGCACGGCCAACGGCGGGGCTGAGATCGTCAGTCTGCTCAAGACCGGTTCGGCCTACTACGCGCCTTCGTCGGCGGCTGTCGAGATGGTCGAGGCGATCCTGAAAGACAAGAAGAAAATCGTGCCTTGCGCCGCTTACCTGGAAGGCGAGTACGGCGTTAATGGCCTGTTCGTTGGCGTCCCGGTCAAACTCGGCGCAAACGGCATCGAAGAGATCATCCAGATCAACCTGACTACCGAGGAGCGCGCGGCCTTGCAGAAATCCGCGGCCGCCGTGCAGGAGTTGGTTGATAAGTTGAATCTTTAATCTGTTAGGGCGCGCATCCATGTGTATGATCGCAGGAATTGAAGCGCGCCTGGAAGTGTGATAGCTTGCGCTTCGGCTGCCGCTAGCCTGATCCACTCTGAAAGCAGGGAGGTGAGAGCTTGCGGCAGTCGTATTTTTTGAGATGAGGAATAACGGTCGTGAGTGAACAGAAGGAATTGACCGGGAAGGACAAAATTCTTGCCGAGTTGAAGACACTCGAATACGAGTTGACGGTGGAACTGCCCAGGGCGCTCAGAACCGCTGCGGCGCTGGGCGATCTGTCAGAGAACTCCGAGTACAAATTCGCGCGTGAGCGGCAGGATTACGTACGGGCGCGCGTCCGCCAACTGCAACAGCAACTCGCCAAACTTTCGAGCATTGATGTGAGCAAATTGCCACATGACCGCGCTTCTTACGGTTCGACGCTGATCCTGCGCGATCTGAATCGCGGCGAAGAGATAACCTATCGCCTTGTCACTCCTGAAGAGGCCGATTACGAAAAGGGATTGATCTCGACAGCCTCACCAATCGGGAAGAGCCTGTTGAACAAGGAAGAGGGCGATGAGGTGAAGGTTCAGACCCCCAACGGCGTGCGCTCGTTCGAGATCGTCAAGCTGACGACAATTCATGACGAGGAATAGGAAGATGCGGGATCAGAATCGTTTAGTATGAATCCTGCGGCTCAGCGGCGGGGCTTGGCGCCCGCCGACGTTGAAAGCCCAATGTTAAAGGTGCTAGACTTCGTCACCGATTAATGGCGCCCTGAAAAATCCTGAAGGAGATCGCGTTTGCTTTCTCGACATGGTTCGAGCAATATCTTCAAACGTTTGCTGATGGCAGCTCTGTTGGCGAGCGTTTTTTTTCTAAGCGCGGGAACAATTACTTATCTTGCCGTGCGCGGGCGCACCGTTGAAGTTCCGAACGTGGTTGGTAAGTCGAAGGAGGCTGCCAGAGAAGAGCTTGACGACGCTGGTCTCAGAATGGATGTCAAAAGCTCCGCGTACAATGACAAGGCTCCTGCGAACACGATCAGCGATCAATCGCCTTCCGCTGGGACGACCGTTAAGACCGGCCAGATCGTGCGCGTCAGCCTGAGTCTTGGCGCGCCGTCCCCGACGCCGCGTGGAAACTGAGGCCGAGTTGGCAAGATTATTCTTCCTCGCCGTTCAATTGAGCGGGTTCAAGCAGGTTAAAAATGCCGATCACTCTGGTGGAACAATTTGTTGAAGTGATGCCGGACGCTTCGGAGCTTTACAGCGATGAGCCAGAGATGGAAAGTTCACTCCATTACGATCAGTTGGACCTGCTTGTCAGGATACTGAAGCGATGGTGGCATGATCGTCAGGACTTCTTCATCGGCGCGAATCTGAGCATCTACTTTAGTCGCCAGCAACTCAAGACGCGCGACTTTCGCGGGCCTGATTTCTTTCTGGTTAAAAACACCGAGAGCAGGCCGCGCAATTCGTGGGTGGTGTGGGAAGAGGACGGCAGGTATCCCGATTTGATCATCGAACTGCTGTCACATTCGACGGCGGCTATTGATCGAGAACTGAAACTCAAAATTTATCAGGATCGTTTTCGCACGCCGGAATATTTCTGGTTCTCGCCAGACACGTTGGAGTTTAAAGGATTCAAGCTGCTGGACGGCGAATATCAGGAGATAGAGCCTGACGAACGCGGCTGGCGATGGAGTCAGGCGATTGGCCTCTATCTCGGCGTCGAAGCCGGAAAGCTTAGATATTTTACGGCTGAAGGCGACAAGATTTTGTCGCCGGAAGAAGCGGAGATAGAAGAAGCGCGCCGCGCTGAACGCGAGGCTCAGCGCGCTGAACGTGAGGCTCAACGCGCTGAACGTGAGGCCCAACGCGCCGAACAGGCTCTTCACTCGCTGGATGAAGAGCGGCGGCGCGCTGAACAGATGGCCGCCAGGTTGCGCGAATTGGGTATTGATCCCGCAAGTTTGTGATCGTTTCGAATTGTCCGCAATGGTCGAAATCGCGCCATCAATTTTGTCAGCAGATTTCACGCGTCTGGGCGAAGAGATCGCGATGGTCGAACGCGCCGGAGCTTCATACATTCACGTTGATGTGATGGATGGGCATTACACGCCGAATCTGACGGTTGGCCCGTTCGTCGTCGAATGGGTGAGAAAGGCGACCAGACTGCCGATAGACGCGCACCTGATGATTGAAAATCCCGATAATTTCATCGGCGCATTCGCCGGCGCGGGCGCGAATATGATCTCGGTTCATCCCGGAGCGACTTATCATCTGCACCGCACGATCAGCTATATTCGACAAGCGGGTTGTCAGGCCGGAGTGGTTCTCAACCCGGCGACGCCGCTGGCGATGATTGAAGAGATCATCGCCGATGTGGATTACGTGCTGCTGATGTCGGTCAATCCCGGCTTCGGCGGACAGAAGTTCATCCCGTCATCACTGGACAAATTGCGCCGGTTGCGCGACCTGATTCGTTTTAAATCAGCGACTGCCCGAATAGAGATTGACGGCGGCATAGGGCCTGACAACGCCGCCGAGGCCGCCGCCGCCGGGGCTGAGATTCTGGTCGCGGGATCGGCAATCTTCAAAGCCGGCGATCCCGCCGAAGCGTTGAAAAAAATATTGCGAGCCGCTCAGTCGAGCGAAAGAGTGACTGTCTGAGGGTTGAAAATCTGGGAAGAACGCGGCGTGGGTCAAATTGTTCGACGCCGCGTGATATTGGAGTGCCATTATGAAGCTTAGAAGTACTGTCATCATCGTGTTTGTCTTCGCCCTGGTTCTCGCTGTTGGATGCGGGCCGAAGGACAAGGTCAAAAACGAGAACGCGCCGGCCCCCGGACGCGACAAGGAACTTTACGAACAGGCGTCGAAGAAGGCCGAGAAAGGCCGTTATGATGAGGCGCGCCTGCTTTACAACGTGGTGATCACGACCTATCCGGACAGCACTTATCTGCCGCTGTCGAAACTGGCTATCGCCGATTCGTTCTACCTCGAAGGCGGCACGAGCAATCTTCAACAGGCCATCGGCGGATACAAGGATTTTGCGCAATACTTCCCGACTCACCCGAAAATCTGCGCGGTCAAACATATGATCGCGCAGGCTTACATGCGGCAGATGGGAGCTTACAACCGCGACATTTCGAACGCCAAACAAGCCGAGCATCAATTGAAAGCCGCCGAGCAGGCTTGCCGCAACTCGGACATTCTGCCGCGAATTAAAGGCGACCTCGCAACCGTGCAGCAGGTGCTGGGATTGCACGAACTCGACATTGCGCGCTTTTACACCGATAACCGCCGAGCTTACAAAGCCGGTGAAAGCCGCCTTCGCGACATCGTCAACAACTACCCTTTCTTCAGCTACTACGACGAGGCGCTTTACCGCCTGGGCGTGGCATTGATCGAACAGGAACAGCCGGAAGAGGCTTCGGAATATTTCACGCGGCTGGTGCGTGACTATTCGAAGAGCGAGTTTGCGGGGAAAGGCAAAGAGTATCTGGAGAAACTCGGCAAACCGATTCCGGCGCCAAGCAACGACAATCCCGCGCCCGAACGCCCAAGCTTCATGGGCAAGTTCGGATTGATTCTCGGGCGCAACGGCCTGGACATTTCCGAAGACGGAATCCTGCTCAGCAAGAAGGGCCAGGAGAAGGACGATGTGAAGGAAACCGCGAAGCCTTCCGAGGTAAGCAATCAGCCGGGCACGCGCGCGATTCGCGCCTCCACGAAGGGCGCAGTTGCGACGAATCAACCAGATACCGCTCCCGCAACGGCGCCAACGACGAATGGCGCGAATGGGGTAGGCGCCGGCCAGGCGGTGGTTCCGGAAGCGAAGAGCAGCGATCCGAAGACGGATCCGAAGAAAGATGACAAGAAAGATTCAAAGAAGAAGAAAGAGAAGAAGGGTTTTCTCGGCAGCATCTTCAAATAGAGATTGACGCTGAAAACCAGTTAAAAGCCGAGACGGAGGGGAGGAGGGAGAAAGCGGAATCATCAATGATGCGCCCGCGCTCTCTCCTTTTCTCTGTCTTTCTGTATAATTGGCGCTTGGTTTAGCTCGGCGGAAAAAACATCCTCGGAGGTTCTTGTGGGATATAAAATTCTACTCGCCGATGACAGCGTGACCGTGCAGAAGATCATCACGCTGACTTTTTCGGACGAAGGCGTTGACGTGGTAGCCGTGAACAACGGCGACGAGGCTATCAGCCGGTTGCAGTACATGCGACCCGCGCTGGTCATGGCCGATGTTTCTATTCCGGGGAGAAACGGCTACGAGATTTGCGAGTTCGTCAAAGCTCATCCGGAAATGAAAGAGACGCCGGTGATTTTGCTGGTTCCCGCGTTCGAGCCTTTTGACGAAGAACGCGCTCGCCGCATCGGCGCGGATTACCATCTGACGAAGCCATTCCAATCCATCCGGACGCTGATCGCCACTGTGAAAAATCTGGTGGAGCGCAGAGCCGATGCGGAGTTTTCGGTCGCCGGAAGCGGCCTGACCGCAGTTGGCGTCTCCGATCAGAATGCCCTCGAAGCGACAGATGTAGATCCGAAACGAACGAAGATAGATGAGTTGATCAGGTTGTCGGCTCAAGCGTCCCCGGAAAACGCCGTCGAAGATGAGGTCTTGATGGATGTGGATGTGACGCAAGACGGCGCTGGTTATTTAGATTCATTGACTGTCGCAGATCCGCCAGGTTTGGCCGGGGTGATGGCCGCCTCGCACGGCGCTGGTATTGAAGATTATTCTGCGCGGGCGGCGAGCGCCGCCGCAGTCTCAGGAGCAGATATGGATGATGTGCTGGAACTCGATGATGTCCTGCCTGAAATCGCGCTGGCGCGCGCAGAGCAGGCTGTTGTTATTGACGGATTGGCTGGTGATCAGCCAGGAGATCAGATGAGCGCAGAACAGCAATCCATGACTATTCCGCAAAGCGTGATTGATGAAATAGCGGATCGAGTCACTGCCCGATTGACCGAAAGCCTGAGCGGCGACATTGCCCGCCGGATCGCCTCCGAAGTCGTTGAAATCGTCAAGCCCCAGCTCTCCAGCCCCGCCGTATACAGCGATTCAGAAAATCTCCTCGACATAGACTGACTATGATTTATTGACGAAGCAGTTATGGAAATTCCGAAAGCATACGATCCGAAAGAGGTCGAAGGGCGGTGGTATCCGTTCTGGGAAAGCCATCGTTATTTCACGCCCGACACGAACACCAATCCGAAAGCTCCTGTTTTTTCGATGGTCATCCCGCCGCCGAACGTGACGGGATATTTGCACATGGGCCACGCGCTCAATCACACCTTGCAGGACGTGCTGGCGCGATGGCGGCGAATGGCTGGCGACCGCGTGCTGTGGTTGCCCGGAACCGATCACGCAGGCATTGCAACGCAGATGGTGGTCGAACGACAACTGGCTCAGGAAGGCGTCAACCGCCGCGATCTGGGCCGCGAGAAATTCGTCGAACGCGTCTGGCAATGGAAGGCTCATTCCGGCGGAACGATCCTCAAACAGATGCGCATCCTCGGCGATTCGGTGGATTGGACGCGCGAACGCTTCACGATGGACGAAGGTCTGTCGAACGCGGTCAAGGAAGTCTTCGTGCGGTTGTACGACGAGGGATTGATCTATCGCGGCGAGTACATGGTCAACTGGTCGCCCGGCTTGCACACCGCCATCTCCGACCTCGAAGTCGAGATGAAGCAGGTCAAGGGCAAGCTCTATCACATCGCCTATCCGGTCGGCCACGCCGTCACGAAACCGGTTGAAGGCCTGGCCGAAGCTTACGCCGCTGTGAATGAAGGCGAGAAAAAGTCGGGATGGCTTCAAACGCCTGACGGCGACTTCATCGTCGTCGCGACGACGCGTCCTGAGACGATGCTCGGCGACACTGCCATCGCGTTCAATCCGGAAGACGAACGTTATCGCGGACTCACGGGCAAGAGCGCGACGCTGCCGCTGGTCGGACGCGCGTTGCCTTTCATTCAGGACGAAATCGTCGAGAAAGATTTCGGCACTGGCTTCGTCAAAGTCACGCCCGCGCACGACCCGAACGATTTCGCGATGGGCAAGCGCCACGATCTGGAATTCATTCAGGTCATCGGCAAAGACGCGCGCATCACCGGCGCCGCGCCTGAAAAATATCGGGGACTGGATCGCAACGAAGCGCGCAAACAGGTCGTCGCCGATCTTGAAGCGCTCGGCCTGATGCTGAAAATCGAGGATTACACGCACAACGTCGGTCATTGCCAGCGCAGCGGCGTCGCCATCGAGCCGCTGGTTTCGATGCAATGGTTTCTGCGAATGAAGTCGCTGGCCGAACCTGCGATTGCGGCGGTGCGCGAAGGCAAAACGAAGTTCGTGCCCGAAAGCGCGGCGAAGATTTATTTCAACTGGCTGGAAAACATCCAGGACTGGTGCGTCTCGCGCCAGTTGTGGTGGGGCCATCGCATCCCGGCCTGGCACACGCTTGATGGCGAACTTGTCGTCGCGCGTGATGAAGCCGAAGCCAGACAGCGGCTGGCTGAGCGGGGCATTGATCCGAACGCCATTTTGCGTGAAGAGGAAGACGTGCTCGACACGTGGTTCTCGTCGCAACTCTGGCCTTTCTCGACGCTCGGCTGGCCCGCCGAAACCGAGGATTTGAAGCGATACTATCCGACCGACGTGCTGGTCACGGCTTTCGACATCATCTTTTTCTGGGTCGCGCGAATGATGATGATGGGCTTGAAGTTCATGGGCGAAGTCCCGTTCCGCACGGTCTACATCAACGCGCTGGTGCTCGATCCCGAAGGCCAGAAAATGTCGAAGTCGAAGGGCAATGTGATTGACCCGCTCGAAGTCTTCGACCGATACGGCACCGACGCCGCGCGATTCGCTCTGACCGCCGCCTCGACCGCCGGGCTGACGCTCTCGTTGCAGGAATCGAAGCTGGAATCGGCGCGCAATTTCGCCAACAAAATCTGGAACGCCACGCGGTTCGTGCTGCTCAACTGCGACGATGTGCTTGACGCTCAGGGCGGGGAACCACTCGATTGGGAGACTGAGCTTGCGCCGCCCGAACTGGCTGATCTGTGGATTCTGAGCCGGTTCAATCGCGTCGCGCTCGAAGTCCACAACGCGCTGGCCGATTTCCGTTTTCACGAAGCGGCGGCGACGCTCTACCATTTCTTCTGGGACGATTTCTGCGACTGGTACATCGAACTGTCGAAACCGTTCGTGACGGCCAAAGAGCCGACGCCGCAATCTCTGGCGGTCAAACGCAGAATCGTTTACGTGCTCGAACGCAGCCTGCGCTTGCTGCATCCGATCATGCCGTTCATCACCGAAGAGTTGTGGCAGCGATTGCCGCACAAAGGCGAGACGATCTCCACGTCGGAATTCATCTCGCACAATTCGGCGCAACTGGACGGACGCGCCGAACGCGAAATGGCGGTGGTCATCGAGACGATCACCAAGCTGCGCAACATCCGTTCGACATTCAACATCGCGCCTTCGATTCCGTTGAAAGCGCAGATTGCGCCCGCCAACGCCGCCGCGCGCGACGTGATCGCGCGGATGGAAGGCCACATCAAACGTCTCGCGCGAATCGAAGAATTGCAAATGGTTGATAAACTCGAAACGCGGAGAGGCTCGGCCCGCGCCGTCGTCGCAGGCTCCGAAATCGCCGTCCCGCTCGAAGGACTGATTGATTTCGACAAGGAGCGCGCGCGGCTCGAAAAAGAGTTGAGCAAATTGATCGGTGAACGCGAAGGTCTGGAAAAACGCCTTTCCAATCAGGACTTCATCAGCCGCGCCGCCGCCGACGTGGTCGAGACGACGCGCGCGCGCGCCGAAGAACTGGCCGATCAGAGCACGAAACTGCGTGCGATGATCGAAGCCTTATAAAACCGGTGGTTGGTGGTTGGTTGTGAAAGGCGCCAACCACCAACCACCAACCACCAACCATCATGCTCAATCCACTCGATCTGTTCGTCGCTGGTGAGATCGTCAATCGCGCTCTCGACGAAGATTTAGGGCGCGGTGACATCACCTCCCGCTCCATCGTGCGCTTTGGCGTGAACGCGCAGGGCAACTTCATCGCAAAACAGGATTTGGTTCTCGCCGGGCTTGAGGTCGCCGACCTTGTCTTCGGCTGGTTCGACGAATACATCCAGATCGAATCAACCGTAGCCGACGGCGACGAAATCAAATCCGGCAAGGTTTTCGCGCGCGTGATCGGCGACGCCCAGATGCTGCTTTCGGCCGAACGCACCGCCTTGAATTTCCTTCAACACCTTTCTGGCATCGCTACCGTTACGCGCCAGTACGTTCAGGCCATCGCGGGCACGAAGGCGAAGATCGTTGACACGCGAAAGACGACGCCCGGATTGCGCATGCTTGAAAAATACGCGGTGTCTGTCGGCGGAGGGAGCAATCACCGGCTGGGGCTGGATGATGGCGTGCTCATCAAAGACAACCATCTGGCGATGGCCGGCAGCGTCGCCGACGCCGTCCGCCGCGCGCGCGAAGCCGCCGGCCATCTGCACAAGATCGAAGTCGAAGTCGCCATGCTCGAACAGGTCAAAGAGGCGCTGGACGCGAAAGCGGATATTCTGCTGCTGGACAATATGGCTCCTGAGATGATTCGGCAAGCCGTTCAGATCGTCAGCGAACGCGAGCCGGATGATCGCCGCACACTGCTCGAAGCGTCGGGCGGGATCAATCTCTCGAACGTGCGCCAGTACGCCGAAGCCGGAGTTGATCTGATTTCAATCGGCGCGCTGACCCATTCGGCGCCTTCCGTTGACATCAGCTTCAAGATCAGGCCGGCGTGACAGCCAGCGCGCAGGTTGACACCCTAAAACCTCAAACTTAGAATCGCCGTTCGATTCCGACGCGCCTATTTCAACCCTGGGGAGAAAATAATTTGTACAGTGAAGAATTGTCAGGACAGGCGCCCGCGCCGAGACCCGCGCCGATGGCGCGCACGATTGCGGCTACCGTGGCGGCTTTCATCGTGCCGGGGCTTGGCCATCTGGTTTTAGGAAGAGTCGTCCGGGCCGCCATCATCGGCGGGGTGATCATCGCGATGTTTGCGCTCGGATTCGTGATGGAAGGCCATCTTTACAAGCCCGATCCGGGCGAGTGGCTGACCTGGTTCTTCAGCGCGCTTGACGCCGGAATGGGGGCGCCCTACTTCCTTTGCGTGCTGGCCGACTGGGGAGTTCAGATCACGCCGGAGCAGGCCGCGAAAGTCACGTTTGAATACGGCAACACGTTTTTATCAGTCGCAGGCGCGTTGAACATGCTGGCGGCGATGGACGCCTACGACATCGGAGTCGGGAGGAAGTCATGACGCATTTTTTGGCTTTGGTACTGTTCAGCCTGCTGGTTTCGGTAGCCTTCGCCGTGCTCTCCGCCGAACATCACACCACGCCGGAGCGCGTCAAATATGGCGCAAAAGTCTTCGCCTATTTTGTGGGCGTTGGAGTTCTGATCGCGTGGGCGCTCTATTTTCTGCCGCTCTAAAAATCGGCGATGAATGACAAGTGGCGAGTGATTGACGGCGAGTGGCGAGTTTAACAAACCGCTACTCGACGCCGGACACTCGCCATTGTTTTTTTATGCAATCGCAGAAGTTCACATTGATGCTTGATTCGGTGCGCCGCCTGATGCGCGGCGGTTCGACGGCGCGCGCCTTGAACGTGCTCCGGAAAGGCCGTCCGGCTGATGTCGCGCAGGTGCTGCACGAATTGACCGACCTTGACCGCAAGGCTGTCTTCGCCGCGCTCTCGCGTTCGGACACGAAACTGGCCGCGGAGAGTCTGAGCGAGTTGAGCCTGGAGGAAGGCGTTGAACTGCTGAAGACCCTGGAGCCGGAGCGAATCGCCGAAGTGTTGCAGGAACTCCCCAGCGACGACGCGACGCTGTTCATCGCCGAACTGCCCGAAGATCTCCGCGAACGATTGCTCGACCTGATGAGGATCGAAGCTTCGGCCGAGGTGCAGGAATTGTTGAGCTTCGCCGAAGGCACGGCGGGGCGAATCATGACGCCCGATGTCTTCGCCCTGAAAGAAGACCTGACGGTCGCCGAAGCGATTGCGGCGATTCAGGACGCGAGCCGCGATGTCGAACTGGTCTACTATCTTTACATCGTTGACGACCGCAATCACCTGGTCGGCGTATCGAGTTTGCGGCAACTGCTTCTCGTCCCGCCAACAACTCCGCTCAAAAAAATCATGAGCACGGACGTAATCAGCGTTCGCACGGACACCGATCAGGAAGAGGTGGCGCAAATCGTGGCGCGTTACGACCTGCTGGGCGTGCCTGTCGTTGACGAAGAGAACAAACTGGCCGGGATCATCACGGTTGACGATGTGCTGGACGTTATCCGCGAAGAGGCGACCGAAGATATTTATGCGCTGGCGGGCGTGCGTTCTGAAGACAGCGTGCTGGGGCCGCCGCTGCGTTCGGTGCGGTTGCGGTTGCCGTGGCTGCTGGTCAATTTGGGGACGGCCGTCCTGGCGGCTTCGGTCGTACATGCGTTCGAGGCGACAATTGAAAAGGTGGTAGTGTTGGCGGCGTTGCAATCAATCGTCGCCGGGATGGGAGGCAATGCGGCGGCGCAGACTTTGGCCGTGATCGTGCGCGGGCTGGCGCTGGGCGAAGTAACCTGGGAAAACGGGCGGCGCGTCTTGTACAAAGAGGTTCTGGTCGGGATCATCAACGGATTGGCCAACGGATTGGTCGCGGCCGCGATCGTTTGGATTTGGTTCGGGTTCAGTTCCAAGATGATTTTGATCGGCGCGATCATCGCCGCAGCTTTGGTCATCAACCTGATCATCGCGGCTGTCGCGGGCACGGTGATTCCGCTGACGTTCAAGCGGTTGAACGCCGATCCCGCGCTGGCCTCGACTGTCTTTGTCACGACCTGCACAGACGTCGGCGGATTCCTGTCGTTTCTTGGGCTGGCGACGTTGTTACTACGGTTTCTGATTTGAGTGGGACAGGACGCCATTTTGTCCCGCTCCATTATCGCGGGGTGAATTATGGACGGATTCACAATCAAGACCACGCTGGCGCTGGGCGTGTTGGCTCTGATCGTATTCCTGTGGCTGGTGTGGAAGTTCTTCTTCAAGCTGTTCAAGCACGTGGTGATCATGCTGCTCATCGGCGGAGCCGGCTCAGCTTTTTACTATTACCGTTCGCTGCCGCCACCGCCGCCCGCTTTCGTCGGCAAACACGCTTACATGAAAGACAATGGCGTTTACATCGGCGTGGTCGAAGGACAGAGTGACGACAGCCGGCGTGGCCCGGTCTGGATCATCCGGCCAGCCGGAGGCTATCCGCAGCGATACGCCAAATCGCGCGTGACGTTGAAAGACAAAATGGAGCTTAAACCGGAACAAAGTCCATCTCCGAAACCTGAGGCTAAACCAGCGGCGACCAAAGCCCCTGAGAGCAAATCGGTTGCGGCGAAAGTTGAGAAAGGAAAAAGCGCAGCCAAAGCTGGGAAAGGAAAAAGCGCGGCCAAAGCTGATAAGAAGAAGAATTAGAAATCGGGCGGCTGAGCGCGCCGCTTGTGGCTGATTTGGCGATTCAGACCTGCCTCGTTTAGACTAATCGCTTAATTGTCAGACCGTCTGCGCGTCTGATCCTTACCGGAGAGTGGCGCATTGAGGAAGTCGCCAGAGATTTATGCCGCTGCACGAAACAGGCGCGTTTGTATTGCGCACCTTCACGATCAAAGAGGCCGACAAGGTCTGCGTCTTTTTCACGCGTGACGCGGGCAAGTTGCGCGGTGTGGCGCACGGCGCGCGCAAGTTGAAAAGCAGGTTCGGCGCGAGTCTGGAGCCTTTCACCGAAGTCTCGCTGGTTTATTTTCAAAAAGAGCACAAGGAACTGGTTTCAATCTCGAATTGCGAGATCGTCAGTTCGCAATTTGCAGAAGGGATGAGCAGCGAGATGCTCGGCGTGATGCACTATCTGGCCGAACTGGTGATCGAATTCATCCCCGATCACGAGCCGAACGAGCGCGTCTACAAGCTGATCCGCGCGACGCTCGAAGCGTTGCGGCAAATTGACGATGCGGATGCGAAAGAGCGCAACGAGAAGTTGCCAGCGAATGTCCGCTATTTTGAAATCTGGATGTTGAAGCTCGCCGGGTTTTTCCCACATTGGAAAAACTGCGGCGCCTGCGAAAGAGATTTGACAGGACAGGCGACAGTCTGGCTGACAAACGAAGGCATTCCGCAATGTTCGGCTTGCAGCGGCGGGCGCGGCGAAGAGTTGAGGCCGCTTGTCTGGCGGACGATCTATGAAATCCTGACGCAGGCCCCATTGAAGTTTTTATCATCCCCCCGCGACGCGCGTTCGATCGCTCAAGTCGGCAATCTGGCGGCGCGATTGATCACGCGCGTTCTCGAACGCGAACTCAAGTCATACGAAGTTCTGGATCGGCTGAGGCCGGTCGAATACGCAGTCACATAACACAATTGTTTTAAGGAGCTACGAATTACCAATGAGCAAAAAGTACGTCTATTTATTTGCCGACGGTCAGGCTGAGGGCACGGGCAAGATGAAAGACCTGCTGGGCGGCAAAGGCGCGGGGTTGGCCGAGATGACCAACGCCGGTCTGCCTGTCCCGCCGGGGTTCACGATTACGACCGAAGCCTGCACGGCTTACTATTCATCAGGAGAGAAATTCCCAGACGGGATGTGGGAGGAAGCGCTGAACGCTCTGGCCAAAGTCGAACATGCGACCGGCAAGAAGTTCGGCGGCGCGGAAAACCCGCTGCTGGTTTCGGTGCGCTCCGGCGCGAAGTTTTCAATGCCGGGAATGATGGACACCGTTCTCAATCTGGGCTTGAACGACGAGACGCGCGTGGCGCTCGCCAAGCTCACGGGCAACGAGCGTTTTTCTTACGACGCCTACCGCCGCTTCATTCAGCTTTTCGGCAAGATCGTCCTCGGCATTGATTCCGAAAAGTTCGAGCACAAATTCGACGAACACAAGAAGAGACTCGGCGTGACCGAAGACACGCACGTTCCCGCCGAAGCGCTGGCCGCGTTGATTGAAGATTACAAAGCCATCGTCAAGAAAGAGACCGGCAAGGCTTTCCCGACCGATCCTCTTGAACAATTGAAGTACGCGATCAAGGCCGTGTTCGCGTCGTGGAATGGTCGCCGCGCTAAAGATTACCGCCGCATCAACAAGATTGATGACAGCCTCGGCACCGCCGTCAACGTGCAAACGATGGTCTTCGGCAACATGGGCGAAGATTCAGGCACGGGCGTCGCATTCACGCGCGACGTGGCGACGGGCGAGAAAGTGCTTTACGGCGAGTACCTGCAAAACGCGCAGGGCGAAGACGTGGTCGCGGGCATCCGCACGCCGAAGAAGATCGCGCAGCTTCACGCGGAAATGCCGGAGATGTACGACCAGTTCGCCGAACTAGCGAACAAGCTGGAGCGTCATTACAAAGACGTGCAGGACATGGAATTCACCATCGAGCGCGGCAAGCTTTACATGCTCCAGACGCGCAACGCCAAACGCACCGGCGCCGCCGCCGTCCGCATTGCCGTCGAGATGGTGGAAGAAGGTTTGATTGACAGGGCGACCGCAGTGCAGCGCGTTGAACCCGCGCAACTCGATCAACTGCTTCATCCGATGATTGATCCGAAAGCGCCGGTTGATGTCATCGCCACCGGATTGCCGGCCTCGCCCGGCGCCGCTTCGGGCAAAGTCGTCTTCGATCCCGATCACGCCGAAGAAGAAGCCAGGAACGGTCAGAAGGTGATCCTGGTTCGCATCGAGACTTCGCCGGAAGATTTTCACGGGATGGTTGCGGCGCAGGCGATCCTGACCGCTCGTGGCGGTATGACTTCGCACGCGGCGGTTGTGGCGCGCGGCATGGGCAAATGTTGCGTGGCGGGTTGCGGCGACGCGCAGATTGATTACGCCGCTGGACAGTTCACCGCCAACGGCGTGACGGTCAAAGAAAATGAATGGATCACGCTCGACGGTTCGACGGGCCGCGTCATCATCGGCCAGGTCGCGCTGATCGAACCCGAAATCAGCGGCCATTTCAAAACATTGATGGAATGGGTCAACGAATTCCGCAAGCTCGGCGTGCGCGCCAACGCCGACACGCCGCACGATTCAAAAGTCGCGCGCGGCTTCGGCGCCGAAGGCATCGGATTGTGCCGCACCGAGCACATGTTTTTTGAAGGCGACCGCATTGACAGCGTGCGCCAGATGATCCTCTCGTCGGGCGATTACAAAGCCCTCGAAGCGCAACTCAACACGGCGAAGGCCGACGTTGAAAAAGCTTCGGGCGAGAAGAAGGCCGACGCCAAAAAGCGCGTCAAAGAGATCGAGAAGAAAATCAAACGTCCGAGTGAGCTTTATCACGGCGCGCTCGCTTCGTTGCTGGAATTGCAGCGCGAGGACTTCGCCGGCATCTTCCGCGCGATGAACGGCTATCCGGTGACCATCCGCACGCTCGATCCGCCGCTGCACGAATTCGTTCCGCACGACGACGCGACGCTCAAAGAGCTTGCCAGGAAGATCAAGATGAACTTCAAGGAAGCCAAAGCGCGTGTTGCGCAACTGCATGAATTTAACCCGATGCTCGGCCATCGCGGTTGCCGTCTTGGCATCGTTTATCCTGAGATTACGGAGATGCAGGCGCGCGCCATCTTCGAGGCCGCTGTAAAGGTCAAACGCGAAGGCGTGGTTGTGAAGCCTGAGATCATGATTCCGCTTGTCGGCAACGTGAACGAACTGAAGTTGCAAGCCGATGTTGTTCGCCGCGTCGCCGACGAAGTCTTCCTGCGCGAAGGCGAGACGGTTGATTATCTGGTCGGCACGATGATCGAACTGCCGCGCGCGGCTCTAACCGCCAACCGCATCGCCGAAGTGGCCGAGTTCTTCAGCTTCGGCACCAACGACCTGACGCAGACCGCGATGGGGTTGAGCCGCGACGATTCGGGCCGCTTCCTGCCGTTTTACGTCGAGAAGAAAATCTTCCCCGACGATCCGTTCCAGACGCTGGATCAGGAAGGCGTCGGCCAGTTGATCGAGATCGGCATCAGGAAAGGTCGAACGACGAAGAGCGATCTGAAAGTCGGCATCTGCGGCGAACACGGCGGCGATCCGGAATCGGTGATCTTCTGCCACAAGGTCGGGATGAATTACGTGAGTTGCTCGCCTTATCGCGTGCCGATTGCGTTGCTTGCGGCGGCGCACGCGGCGTTGGCCGATCAGACCGGCGCGACTGCGGCGGCGACGACGGCGTAACTGGATTGTGGATTGCGGAATGCGGATTGGCGAGCTATCGTTCTCCAATCCGCATTTTCTTTTGTGGCGAAAGGAGCGTAAATGATGCTGTCAGTAAAAGGCGAGTTCCAAAATGGCGTGGCGACTCCTTCAGTCAAAGTTGAAGGCCGGGAGGGGCAGCAGGTGATCATCACGTTTTTAGACGAAGCCCCAGCCGCCAGAAACGGCTCCGCCCAGGCAGATGATGATTGGGATGCGATGATGAAGCTGGTTGAGGACTGCCAGACCCACACAGGCATTGGCGATCTGGCTCATCAGCATGATCATTACTTACACGGCACGCCGAAGAGGGATGATTGATGCGCAGAGTCTTCGTGGACACCGCCGCGTGGATTAGCCTGATTGACGCCGACGACCAAATGCACCCGGCAGCCGTAAAGATATTGCGGCAGTTGAATCGGCAGAAAGCCCGTCTGACAACCACGGAATTCGTTCTGCTCGAAGTCGCCGATGCTTTCTGCAAACCGAAATCGCGCGGGAAGGTCATTGCTTACTTGAACGGTTTGCGTCAGATGTGTCATTTGCAAATTATTCCGCTCAGCCAGGACCTTCGGAATAAAGCTTGGGAATTGTATTGTAATCGTCCCGACAAAGGCTGGGGACTGACTGATTGCACAAGCTTCGTCGTGATGGAGCAGGAGGAAATTACGGAAGCGTTTACCTCTGACCATCACTTCGAGCAGGCTGGTTTCACTAAACTCTTGTGAGATTATGTTCGTAGCCGACACAATCAATTTCCGAGAGATCGAAAATGACGAACTCTGATTCAAAGCGCGTGATCGTTATCGCCGGAACCTCATCCAACTCTGGCAAGACAACGTTGCTCTGCGATCTGCTGCGCGAGTTGTCGCGCGACGAAAGCTGGGAAGCGATCAAGATGACGCGCGGCCATTACCGTTCCTGCGGCAAAGACCCGCATACGTGTTGTGTCAGCTATCTGCTCAGCGATCAGCCGACGATCCGTTCGGGCCGTGAAGAAACTTACGCCGCCGGCAAAGACACCGGGCAGTATTGGGACGCGGGGGCGTCGAATGTCCATTGGGCGCTTGTGACTGAGAATCAGGTCGAGCAGGGAATTCGCACGGCATTGGCGCGCGTCGAATCCCGCCGCGTGTTGATTGAGGGCACGAGCGTTCTGAAATTCATCAAGCCGGATTTTGCCGTGATGGTCGCGCGCGCCGATCAGTCGAAGATCAAACCATCGGCGCGCCGCGCTTTGACGGAAGGTTCGGTGGACGCGATCTATTTTTCCGGCGAAGTCATTGAAAGGTCATTCCCACCCGAATTGATCGGCGAAACTCCAATCTACACCAGCCGCGATCTGCCGCAATTGATCAGCCGGATTCATCAACTCGGTTAGCCGGCGCGCAGGCAGCCTTCGATCAATTTCTTCAATTCTTCAATTTCAACAGGTTTGCTGATGTACGCGGTGCCTCCCGCTTCATCGGCCTGCCGGCGAATTTCATCGCTGTCGTGCGCTGAAATGATGATGATCGGCAACTGTTTGAACTCTTCGTCGCTGCGGATTTCGCGCGTAGCTTGTAATCCGTCGAGCGCGGGCAGCGTGACGTCCATCAAAACCAGGTCGGGCTTTTCCCGCCGGACGGTTTCAACGGCCTGGCGTCCATCTTCAGCCTCGACCACGTCGAATCCGGTATGCGTGAGTATCAGTTTCAATGCAATGCGATTTTCCTCGAAGTCTTCGGCGATCAGAATGCACGGCTTTTTTTCGGTCATAGATTGCAGCTAGCCTGTAGAGACATTGTTATATCGTCACGGTCGTTGTTGACCGAATCGTCAGGAGGCGAAGGCAACGAGTTTGTTTGGGAGCGATTCGCATTCTAGCAGCGGGTTTCGGACGCGACAAGCATCGGTTCCGGCGCGTTCTGCAAATTGCGGATTGTCGGGTCTTTTTGTTAGCATACGCGCGTTCCCGGCGAGCGTCTTTTCACCCGATGAATCAGTCTTAAGATCAAAGCGGCCCGTAGCGCATCGCCGTGACCTGGCGCCACCCCCATCGCCGCTTACCTCGCTCAATCCGCGAAAGGTGAAATCCGCAATGATCAAAGGCAGTGAAGAAGAGATACTGATCGAGACCGGTCGGATGGCAGCGCGCCTGATTCACGATTTCAAAAATCAACTGGGTGGGTTGAAGCTTTACGCAGCGTATTTGCAGAAGCGCTTCGCGGATAACGCGGAAGGTCTGGAAATCGCCGGGAAGATCGCGCAGGGATTGAACGAAATGGCCGAGCAGGCGGCGATTTTGAACAAACTGGCGCGCCCGCTGGAATTGAGAATGGAACCTGGCGATCCGGCGGCGGTCGTCGAACAGGCCGTCAACGGACTCCGGTCAAAAGCGTCCGCAAAGGATGTGAAGATCGAATGTGAGATCGAACCTGACGCGCCGCGAATCTCTTTCGATCCGCGCCAGATTGGCGCGGCGCTGGAGTCAATCGTTGCGCGCGCCGTTGACGTATCGCCCGAAGGCGGCAAAGTCGAAATCTCATTGAGACGGCGGGATGAGGCGTTACGGATTGAAATAAGGGATAATGGCCCGGCGCTCGACGAAGAACGGCGTCTGGATTTTTTCAACCCTCTTGCCGAAGTTCGCATTAACCAGACGGCGCTCGGCCTGGCGATGGCGAGAAGAATTATTGAGAGACACGGCGGTCGAATTTCGGCGCAAGCCAATCCTGACACAGGAACGATTGTAGAAGTGACACTGGATTTATGATTGCGGATTGCGGATTGCGGATTGCGGATTGAAGAGATATTCCAATTGCGTTCCGCGCCTTTTGCCCTTTCGGATTGCCGATTGAGATTCAAAAATCCGCAATCCGCAATCCGCAATCCGCAATCCGCAATCCGCAATGGAGATATTTGCTCTTGAGAAAAGAAGGAAGAATCCTGGTTGTTGACGACGAGCCTTCGATCACCGATAGCCTGCGGCTGTTGCTCGGGCTGGATGGCTATAAGGTCGAAATCGCGTCAAGTATCACGGCTGCCCGCGCTGCGGTTGAGCGGCAGTCTTTCGATTTGGTGCTGACCGATTTGCAATTGCCTGACGACCGGCAGGGCGGGTTGTCGCTACTGCGCGCCGTCAAGGAACGCGCGCCCGACACTGAAGTCATAGTCATCACCGGTCACGGCAGCTATTCCGAGGCCGTCGAAGCCACGAAGGCCGGCGCATATTATTTTGTCGAAAAGCCGTTTGAAGGCGATCAGATTCTGCTGCTGGTTGACAAGGCGCTGGAACGCCGCCGGCTGGTCAGCGAATCCGAAAGCTTCCGCCGCCACATCCAGCGCCGCGAATATTCCAGCATCATCGGCGCGTCGAAGGCGATGCAGATGATCTACGAGACCATCGAGAGCATCGCCAAGAGCGACGCCAACGTGTTGATCATCGGCGAATCGGGCACCGGCAAAGAGTTGATCGCCAACGCCATCCACTTCAATTCGCTGCGCGCCGAAAAAGAATTCGTCAAGGTCAACTGCTCCGCGTTGCCGAAAGAATTGATCGAGGCTGAACTGTTCGGCTACGTCAAAGGCGCGTTCACAGGCGCGATTCAAAACCGCCAGGGGTTGATCGCGCAGGCGAAAGGCGGCAGCCTGATGCTTGACGAAATCGGTGAAATGCCGATGGAGTTGCAGCCGAAACTGCTGCGCGTGCTGGAAGAGCGCCGCTTCCGCCCCGTCGGTTCGACCGAAACGTTTGAAGCCGATTTCCGCCTGATTTGCGCCACCAACCGTGAGCCGCGCGAAGCGATCAAGGAAGGTATGATGCGCGAAGACCTGTTTTATCGCGTCTCGACGATCACCATCAACGTGCCGCCGCTGCGCGAACGCGCCGAAGACCTGCAACTGCTGACTGACTATTTCTTCCAGAAGTTCAAAGAGAAATACACCCGCCCGTTGCAGGGCTTTTCGCAGCAGGCTTATCAACGAGTCTTCGCGCATCGCTGGCCGGGCAACGTGCGCGAATTGCAGAACGCCATCGAACGCGCGGTGCTGCTGGCAAAAGGCGCGCGCATCGAACCGGAAGACCTGCCTTTCAGCGGTCAATCGCAGGAAGGCGCCGCCGATTCGTTTTATGTCCCGCCCAACATGACTCTGGAAGAGATCGAAAAACTGGTCATCGAACAGACGCTCAAACGCACGCAGGGCAACAAACAAGCCGCCGCGCAAATCCTCGGCATTTACCGGCCACGCCTTTACAGCAAGATCAGAAAATACAAGATTCAAATCCCGCGCGAGCCGCGCAAACGCGCGAAGAAGAGCGCCGCGGCTTGAGAAGAAATAAACACAAAGGGTCAAAGAGTCAAAGAAGAAAGAGTGGGTCGTGTTCCACTCCTTTTCTTCCTTTGACCCTTTGACCCTTTGTGTTGAAAAGAGAACTCAGGCGTTTGTGCCAACGCCGAGACGTTCGACCAGGCTGGCGATGACCACAGCCAGTTCGGCTGGCTCGACCGGTTTGGCGACGTGCATACGGAAACCGGCGGCAAACGCCTTCATCCGATCCTCGGATCGCGCGTGCGCGGTCAGCGCGATGGCTGGAATCTGCGCCGATTGCTCAATGCCGCGCTCAGCTTCGAGCGAGCGCACCCGTTCGAGCGCCTGATAGCCGTCTTCGTCAGGCATGGCGATGTCCAGGATCAGCACATCTGGCCGCTCGCCGTCCGGCGGGTCAGCGAGGATCGCCAGCGCTTCGACTCCCGACGAAACCGCCATCACTTGCGCGCCGCATTCACTCAGAGTCGCTGTCAGAAGCGCGCGCGCTTCCTCCTGATCGTCAACCGCCAGCACGCGCACTCCCGCGAGTGACGGAGCCTGATGGAGTGGGATCGCGCCTTCCGTTCTCACATCGCGCGCAGGCCTCGCGCGATGTGGCTCCGGGATGAAGCTTTCAGCCGGCGCGGCGAATTGCGGCAACGTCACGGTGAAAACCGCGCCACGACCGGGGCCATCGCTTGCCGCCTCGACCATCCCGCCGTGCAATTCCACCAGTTGCCTGGCCAGCGACAGGCCCAGGCCGAGGCCTCCGAAGCGCCGCGCGGACGATGAATCCGATTGGCGAAAGCGGTCGAAGACGAATGGCAGGAACTCAGGCTCAATGCCTTTGCCGGTATCGCTGACCGTGAGGCGAACGTGATGATCCGCGTTTTCCATCCGCAACTCGACGCGCCCCTGCCGAGGCGTGAATTTGATCGCGTTCGAGAGCAGATTCCAGACGACCTGCTGCAAACGGTCGGGGTCGCCTGTGATAAAGCCGGATTGCGGTTCCAGGTCAGAAATTAATTCGATGCCTTTGGCCTGCGCCGCCGGGCGCACCACGTCGAGCGCAGTGGTGATCACTCCGGCGAGCGACACCGGCTTTACATCGAGTTCGAGTTTGCCGCTGATGACGCGGGCGCTGTCGAGAAGGTCTTCGATCAGTCGCAGTTGCATTTTGCCATTACGCTCGATGATTTCCACCGTCCGTTGGATTTGCGAGGTGTCCGCTATTCCTGCGCGCAGCAGCCGCGCATAACCGAGGATCGAATTGAGCGGGCTGCGCAACTCGTGCGAGACGACGGCGAGGAATTCGTCTTTAGATTGATTGGCCGCCTGCGCTTCGGCGCGGGCTTCTTTTTCCTGTTTGAGCAGTCGTTCGCGTTCGCGTTCGGCGTGCTTGCGTTCAGTGATGTCAATCACGACGGCTACCGCTTTTTCGACGGCGCCTTGCGCGTTGCGGATGGGCGAGACATGGCTATGCACCCAGACCTCCGAGCCGTCTTTGTGCAGACAACGTTTCTCAGTGACATAGCCCGCGCCGGTTTCTACCAGGAGGCGGTAAAGTTCGGAGATGCGAGCCGAGTCGTGCTCGTGCGTGAGGTCGGCCACCTGCATTTCCAGCAGCTCGGCCTCGGTGTATCCGACGATTTCACAAAAGCGTTGATTGACCAGGATGAACTTTCCGGCTGTGTCGCATTCGATGACGCCCGCCAGCATCTGTTCCACCAGCGCCCGGCGGGCGCGCTCTTCGCTTTCGCGCAAAGCCTGCTCGGCCCGCTTTCGCTCCGTGATGTCGCTGGAAGCTACAAGGATGCAGTGGCGCCCGCCCAACTCGATCAGCTCGGCTGAGGAGAGAAACACTCTGAACTCGCCCTGCTTCGTGCCGAATTTCGTCTCCCAGTCCCGAACCGTCCGCCCCTCCATGAGCGGCGTGGTGAGTTCATCGCGCGCGGCGGAGCTTTCCCAGATATTGAGTTCGAGGGAGCGGCGCCCGATCACTTCCTCACGGGTGTAACCGCTTACTTCCAGAAAGCGATCGTTGACATCGAGATACAGGCCTTCTTCAAGAGTCGTAACCGACATCGGTTGCGGGCTGGAATGGAAGGCTTTCGAGAATCTCTCTTCGCTCTCGCGCAACGCTTTCTCGGTCCGTTTGCGCCTGGCCCGTCCTATCAGCAGCCGCCCGATCAGAAGCGTCTCAAGGATGCAAAATGAGATAACGCCGATGGTGAGCCACCGGTATCGTTGCCAAAAGGTTTGCTCCCTGAAGTGGATCTGGCTGCCGGGCGGCAAGCGACCTTCGCTGATCCCCCAGCGCCTGAGTTGGGCCCAGTCGAACATCGGCACAGTTGGGACAGTAACCACCGGGATGTCTTGCGGGCGCGCGCCGTTTACGATCTGCAGAGCGATTTCCGCCACCCTGGTTCCGCAATCCTCGAGATTGGCGGCATAGCCCCCGACGCTTCCGCGACCGAGTAGAGAACCGGCAATGGTGTAGACCGGAACCCTGGCCGACCCGGCGACCAGTGGAAGAACATCGTATGAGTTCAAAGTCCCGCCGGGAGCGTTCTGGGAATACCGGACAAAAAGTATGATGGAGCGCTTAGGCGCGTTTTTCACCCGGGTGACCAATTTGTCGAGCGGAAGATCAGTCAGGTATGTGAGCCTCACTTTGCTTTCAAACTCGCTGGCCTCATGCCGAATCTCCTCCTCAAATTTCCTGTCTCGCTCCGGCGTCGAGGCGATGATGAACGCCTGCTCGGTAGCCGGATGCAGCTTGAGCGCCAGATCGAAGGTGTTTCTAAAAGCGCTATCAACCACGACTCCGGCGAGTCCTGTTTTATCCGGTTCACTTAAGTGCGCGCGGCTGGACGCATGAGCGGCAATCGGTGTATCCGGGAAGATTTCGTTCCGGTGCTTAAGCAGGAAATTGAGCGATGCGCTCGATGGCGCAATAAGCGCATCTATTCTTTTGTCCGCGTATTTCTGGCGCAGATAATCGAGAAACAGCAGAGCCTGGCTTTCTCCAGGGAATCGGTTGTCATCCATGTATTCGGCGTAATATTCGATGGGGCCGCCTGGCGCTGATTGGAGAACCGCCTGGATGCTCTTATCGAGTATGACATTGGCCTGGAGGTCTTTCCCGTACCAGTAAAGCGCCAGCACGCCTTTTCGCTTCGCAGGTTGCTCGACGGTCTGCGCGCCGGAAGATGATAGAGGAAGTGTCAGCAAGGCGAGCAATGCCGCCGTTATGGCGAGTCTTGATCTGAAGCGTGCGGCGAAAATTTGCCACAGAGCCACAGAGGCGCCGAGAGTGGGAATGCGGGCCGGGTAAAACCTTTCTTTGCTCTGTAGCTCCAGGCTTCTGTGGCGATTTCTCATGGTTTTGTGTAAGTCCTGTCGGAGTTGTAGTGGTGTCAGTTTCGCATCTCGTCGCGGATCAGTTTCGAGATCGGATTCCAGGAGCGCAATTGAGAGATGAAATCGAGCGAATATTCCACGCCGCGTTCTTTGATCAACTTTTGCAACTCGGCGGCCTGCGGGTCGCCCTGTTCGGCGAATGACAGCGATGCGGCGCAACCCTGTATCAGGTATGTCGTTTCGACGCCGTAGCGGTAGGCCAGTTTGGCGGGGCCGATAAGGCGGTCGTCGGATTGCAGTTTGCGCACCGGATCGCGCCCGACTCGCGCGATGGTGTCCATCAGCGCGGCGTTCGAGAAACTGGCCAGAATGTCGTTGATCAGGGCGCCGTAATGCAGCGTGCGGCCGTGTTTGCATTGCAACGCGCGCTGGGCTTCGAGCATGGCGCCGACCACCGCGCGGTTGATGCTCTCGTCGGCCATCGCTTCGTGAATGTATTTGTAGCCTCGCTTGTAACCGAGGTATGCGCAGACGGCGTGACCGCAATTCAGGATGTAGAGCTTTTCTTCGATGCAGGCGGGAAAATTGTCCAGACCTTTCAGAGGCGGCAGGATGTCGAAATCGGCTTTGATTTGCAGTGTGTCGAGGAGCACGTCGCCTGTGGCGTCGGCGGTGATGAGGATCCTGCCGGTTTCGTCCTGCTCCTGGCCGGAGACGATCCGGTCTGAGATCGCGGCGTTGAATCCGACGTAATCCTGCGCCTGTTGCGCGAACTGGAACGGCAGATTGGTGAAGATCAGCCGCTCCAACTGCGAACCGGCGTTCTTCAGGTTCTCGCAGCAGAAGACGTCGAGCGGGCGCTTAACTCCCGATTTGATCCGGTTCAGGAGGGCTTCGGCCAGCGTGGTCGAAATTTCGGGCAGGTTGTCGGGGCGCACCGAAGTATAAATTTGATCGGCCTGTGTGACTTCACGCGCGAAATCTTCGCCGGGCATCGTGACCGCGCGCACGCCGCGAACCTCGATCCGCGTTTCGACCACGCCTTTAGTCACCACGTCATAGCCGTGCTGATTGATCGAATTGACGATTTCGCCACGCCGCGCGGCAAAGATTACCTCGTGGCCCTGCATCGCCAGCGCTGAGCCAAGAGCGCCCAATCCGACACGGCCTGCTCCAATGATGATGATTCGCATATTGGTGGTTGGTGGTTGGTGATTGGTGGTTGGTGGTTGGTGATTGGTGGTTGGTGGTTGGTGGTTGGGCGCTAATGACCAACCACCAACCACCAACCACCAACCACTATCTCAGCAACGCCTCGATCTTCGCCATCAATTCCTCAAACACAAGATTCCGTTTGCTCAGAAAATCGTCCGCGCCCGATTGCAGCGCCTCGATCTTGTCTTCGACGCCCTGACGTCCGCCGAGCAGGATGACCGGCGTCTCGCGTTTGCTCTTGCGCAATTCGCGGCAAACGTCGAAGCCGGATTTATATTCGAGCAGCGCGTCCAGGATCAGTAAGTGGTAGGTGTCCGACGAGGACATCGCGCATTCAATCGCTGCGCGCCCGTCCTGAGCGCGTTCCACGAAATAATTTTCGACTTCCAGTCCGCGCTTGAGCACGCTGGCCAGATCGTCATTCGCGACGGCGACCAGGATTTTCTGCGCGGCGGGCATGGCGGTTGTGGTCAAAGTCCCAGTGGCCGGATTGCGCCCCAGCGACAGTCGGGCCGTTCCGCCCATACTCGTTTGGGAGAGCACAGTGGTCATCGCCGGACGCACATCGGAGAGAGCGCTCGAAGCCAGGAGCGTTTCGACGCGCCGCAATTCGATCATCGAGCCGAGCCGGGCGAAGGCGTCGCGGGCTTCCTCCAGATGAGCGCGCGCCGATTCGGGGCGGCGCTGGTTCATTCGCAGCACGCCGATGGCCGCGTGGCAGATTGCCGTGCGGTATGGATCGCCAATGGTTTGAAAAATCGAGAGGCTCTGGCTGAAGCACCGGCTGGCTTCGTTCAACTGGCGCGCCTGGGAGTGAATGCAGCCGCGCGTGTAAAGGGCGCGGGCCATCAGATTCAGCGCCGGGTCGAGCGAGGTAGCCGCTTCCGCCGTTTCAAGCTGTTCGTTGGCTTTCGCCAGTTCGCCATTTTCAGCGTGCGTCAGCGCAAGCTCGAACCCGATCAGCACCTGCTCTTCAATCGCTCCCTTTGCGCGCGCCGTGTCCAGGCCTTTTTCCAGAGCCTCGACCGCTTCGGCGAACTGCCGGCGCGCGAGCAGGATGCGCCCCAGGATTCGTTGTGTTCGGGCATAAACGGTCTGGCCGTGGCGATCGAGCGATTGTTCAATCGTTTGCTGCGCCGCCGGCAAATCGCCCTGCAATAATTTCAATTCAGCCAAGTCGGTCAGCGCCACCGCTTCGGCCTTCTTCAGATGATGATCGCGCGCGAGCCTGAGCCGGTCTTCCATCAGTTTCGCTGTCGCCGACCACGATCCCAGCCGCGTCAGCGCGCGCGAAAGACTGCTGTAGGCCTTGAGCAGCAGCCTGATGTTGCCCGTAGATTCGATCTGTTGAATTGCGGCCTGATAGATGGGAATGGACTCTTTCAGCTTGCCTTCGGTGTACAGGATCAACGCCTGCTGCATTTGCACGCGGCTTTTCAGCATCGCGTCCGAAGTTTCTTCGGCCAGGCGAGCGGCGCGGCCCCAGTTGTAATGCGCGCCTTCGAAATCGCCTTCCTTCCAATCAACTTTGCCGAGCAGGTAATGCGCTTCGGCGCGCAGCCGCACGTTTCCGGCGCGGCGCCCGGCGAGCAGCGCCCGGTGCAAATGATCGCGCGCCGCCAGGAAGTCGCCGGAACTGATTATCGCGCGTCCGAGCGATGTGTGCGCCCCGGCTATTCCGGTGTCGTCGCCTTTGCCTTCGGCGAGTTGGTTGAAATAATTCAAACTGCGGTTGAGCGCGTCAACGGCCAACTCCATCTGTTTGCGCTCCAGGTAGACGCGGCCCAGGCAGAGCAGGACGCTGGCGCGGAACGGCAGAGGGAGCGCAATGACGTTCGTCGCGTCATTGTATTTCGCCACCGCTTCGAGCGCGCGGTCGTGGTCGCCTTTGTTCAAATGAGCTTCAGCCAGCACGCGGCGCAAATTGGCCTCTTCGGAAACGTCGGATTGCGGAATTTTCAATTGCCCGGTCAGCGAATGGATCAGGGTGGAAGAGGTGCTCTGTTCGTGTCGCGGCAGTGATATGACTTCGCCGCTGTTGGCTTCGATCAGCCTGAAAATCATTTCAGGCCCGTTGCCGCCGAAGCGCAGCGTGTCGCCGTCGTTGAGCATCTGTTCGGTGATGCGCGCGCCGTTGACGAAACTGCCGTTGGTCGAACCCAGGTCGCGCAGCAGGTAATCGGGGCCGACGCGAATCAACTCCGCGTGCGAACGCGAGACGACCGTCGCCGGAATGCAGAGCGAATTTTCAGTCCCACGCCCGATGGTGAAACGCGGCGATTCGATGGGAACGGCTTTAGGCTCGCCGTCTGCTGTGGCCAGATGGATTTCTCCACGCACGTTCATAGCATTTCAGTGAGTAGTGGGGCGCTGCCGGAAGTTGTTCTAATTAGAAATTGTTCTGATCTACGGAAATCGGCGGCAAGTATAACATCGCGGCATAGACGAAAGTCCACGCATTTTCACGCAATTCCGCGCGGAGGATAATTTCCTTTGACCGGATCGCAGCCACGGTTATAATCGCCGCGCTCTTGTTTATTGATCGCGATGACCCCTCGAAATTTTACTTACGCCCTGACTTGCTATTCTTGAATTATTCCGCCGTTGAGTGACACCAATTGATTTAAGGACAAAACCCCTATGCCTTCCACGCTCAAAATCGGAGTTTTAGCTGAAGCGCGCTATCTGGCTCAGAGTCAGCCAACGGGATTAAGCTCGAAGTTGAATGAACTCGGCCACGAGATCACGATGATTGATCCGCAAAAGGCTTTTTACGTGATGGGCGACGACGGCTGGTTCGAGGGGCTGGATGTGATTGTCGGGCGCGGGCGCAGTTGGGCGCTGCTGGCGCTGCTCGGCTGGGCCGAAACGCGCGACGTGTTGACTATCAATCGCCGCGAAGCCATCGCCTCGGTTCACAACAAGGCGCAGATGTCCATCGCCTTCGCTTCCGCCGGCATTCCCATTCCGCAATCGTTCTTCGGCGCCATCGAACAACTGGCGCGCGAGATTCCGCGATCTTCCTACCCGATCATTTTGAAGCCGATCTTCGGCGACAATTCGCGCGGGCTGCTTGTGGTCAATTCGCCCGAAGAGATGGCGAAGACCGATTGGCCTGAGCCGGTCGCGCTGGCTCAGCGGTATTTTCAAACCGACGGCTACGATCTGAAGCTTTACGGAATCGGCGACGAAATCTGGGCGGTTCGCAAACCGTCGCCGTTCAACGCGCGAAAAGACGGCGGCGAATCGAAGGAGGGCCTGGCGCCGATCACGCCCGAATTGACCGACCTGGGGCGGCGCTGCGGACGGCTGTTCGGCCTTGATCTGTTCGGCGTTGATTGCATCGAGACAGAAGCGGGAGTCCAGGTGATCGAGATCAACGATTATCCGAATTACACCAACGTGCCCGACGCGAACGAGCGGCTGGCCGATTACGTCGTGCGACGTGCGAGGGAAGCGCGATGAAGATCGGCGTCATTACGAAACGCGAGAAGGCGACGAAATCCGGCTCGGTAATGCAGGAGGCTATTGGCCTGCTGGAATCGCGCGGCGTCACAGTTGAAGCGATTTATCCCGAAGACGGTTGCGTTGACGTGGCGCAGGTCAAGGTTGATTGCAATCTCTACCTGCTGAAATCCGGAACCGAAGCGGCGCTGAGTCTGGCTGGAGTGCTGGACGCGGCGGGCGCGAAGATCATCAACCCATATCCAACCGTCGTCGCAATGCGTGACAAGATCATTTCGACGAAGATGCTGCAGGCGGCGGGCGTCCCGCTGCCTGAAACCTGGTTCGCGTCGAAGCCGGAACGACTCGCTGGTTTGTTGAAGGAAGGCCCGATCGTCGTCAAACCGTTCTGGGCCGCGTCGCAGGGGCGCGGCGTTCAAATAATCAAAACCGAAGACGAGCTTGCTAACGTAACCGGGGAAGACGGCGTGATCTTCGCGCAGCGTTATCACAAGGCGGACGGACGCGATCACAAGCTCTACGTCATCGGCGCCAAAGTCTTCGGCGTGCGCCGCGTGTGGCCACCGAAAACTTTGGAAGACAAACTGGGTGAGCCGTTCGATGCGCCTGAGGAGATGCGCGAGATTGCGCTCGCTTGCGGGCGGGCATTTGGAGTTGGGCTGTACGGCGTGGATTTGATCACGAGTGAAGGCAAACCATTTGTCGTGGACATCAACACGTTTCCGGGATTCAAGGGCGTGCCGAACGCGGCGGAGTTGCTGGCGGAATACATTCTCACATCGGGATAGAAACCATCCGGTTGATATATTCTTCGGGAGTGGAAGCGGCCCAGATAAGCAAAAGCTCTTCAACCGCGATGATAGGCGCCAGGTCTTGTGAAATCAGGATGAGACCAGGGCTGATTTGATTGGAGATGAACCGGGCAAAATGACGAGGCATGGTTTTGCGGTCATGAGAAACGAGAACACGACCTTCCTGAGCGGCGATTGCCAATACCTCGTCGTCGCTTAGGCCTTCCAGACCGGCTTTATGGCTCGTTTGAAAATCAATCATCGGCTCGCGGTGGCATAGGATACGCGCGATTTCCTGATTGAGATCGTTATCGGCTTGGTAACGGACCTTCATCGTCGGTCAATCACTGGCTGAAGCCTGCGCCTTCATCAGGTTTCGATATGCTTCGAGCTTTTGATAGAGCGGCTCGTTAAGAACACGAAGTTTCTGGCGCATCTGTTCAAATTCGATTTCGCCCTGACGAAGATACTCGTCAATTTCTTCTCGATTGGCCAGGTAGTAGGCGAGCGCGCCGTGTACCTGTTCAAGCTTAAGCGATGGGAAAGACTCGACGATGCCCTCCGGCGAATAGCCGCTGAGCCAGGAGTAGACAACCGAATCGAGCGACACGCGCGTGCCCGCGACGCGATATGCGATTTTGGTTTCTCCGTCTTCTTCCCAGCTAAGCTGGACGACGTACTCTTTTTGATTCATTGGAACTTGTTTGATGTCCATAACGACTGAATTTTAGTCCTGCAAAGATAGCTGAGTAAACCGTAACGAGGTGAAAGAATGAAACTGCACTTTATGATCGTCCGCCGCGTCCCGCCTGTGCCCAGCCCGGTGCTGGTTGAGTGTTACGAAATCCTGCGGGGGCGCGGATACACCGTCACCGAAGACATCGCCGAAGAGATTATTCAACGCCCCGATCTGATGAAGATTGACGCCGATCTCTACCTGCTGAAATCGCACACCGAGCTTTCGCTGGCGCTCGCCGGGGTTCTCTTCACGCAGGGCGCAAATATGCTTAATCCGTATCAGTCGTGCTCGCTGATCCAGAGCAAGATCATCACGTCGAAGCTGCTGCGTGAGGGTGGAATCCCCGCGCCGGACAGTTGGGTGACGGACGATCTGAGTTTGGCGAAATCGCTGCTGGAAAAACATCCGTTGATCATCAAACCGCACATGGGCCATCGCGGCGCGGGCGTGAGCCTGTGCAAAACGCCGGAAGATATTGATAAAATCCCCAAGCCTGTGACGCCGATGATCATTCAAGAGGCGATTCCGGGGCCGGGAGAGGATTTGAAGATTTACTGCGTCGGCGATCAGGTTCAGGGCGTGAGAAAGCAATTTTCCGAATCGAGTTTTTCGGTCGCGGGGCGTCACGGCGAGATCACCGACGAAGTGCGCCGCATCTCGCAGCGCGTCGGCGAAGTTTGTGGGCTTGGGCTTTACGGTCTGGACATCATCGAAAGCGACCGGGGGCCTTACGTTGTGGACGTGAATTATTTCCCCGGTTACAAAGGTGTGCCGAACGCGGCTGGGATGATCGCCGATTACATTGACGATTACGCAAAAGGCAAAGTCACATTGACGCCGCCTGTTTCGCAATGAGATTTAAAAATGATTTTGTCAGCCCGTCGCTTCTGGTGATCTGGGCTGAAGGGTTTTTGTCGAGGCTGAGCTTCGGAATCATCAGCTTCGCGCTGCCGCTCTTTGCATACAAACGCCTGGGATTGAGTTTGACCCAAACCGGGTTTCTCTTCTCGCTCAATCTGATCGCCGAGCAATTGTTCAAACCGATGATGGGTTGGGTGGCCGACCGCGCGGGGTTGAAACGCGCGTTCACTCTGGCAATCGCGTTGCGCAGCGTGGTCGCGCTGCTGCTGGCTTTCGCGGTTGCGCCCTGGCAGGTTTACGCGATCCGGTTCTTTCACGGCTTCACCGAATCATTGCGCGACCCTTCGGTCAACGCGTTGATCGCCGAAAACGCGAAGAAGAAATCTGTGGCTTCGGCCTTCGCGTGGTATTCGACGGCGAAGATGTCCGCCGGATCGCTGGGCAAGGCTCTGGCTGGCCTTCTGCTGGCGATGACGGTGGAGAATTTCTCTACCGTCTTCCTCGTCGCGTTTGCGCTGTCGCTGGCCCCGCTCATTGCGGTCGCCAGATATTTGAATGAACCTGAAGATCACGCCGTTGCGCGTGAAGACGAGTCTTTCGATCCGGGCGAAGGGAGCGACGGGAAACAGCCGGCGCTCTTTCCCGTAGCGGTGCTGGGTTTTCTGATCGCCAGCGCCGCGTTGATGCTCAGCAATCTGTTTCCGCTGTTGGCGACGGAATACGCCAAATTGAGTCCGGCGCAGGCAGGATTGATATACATCATCGCGCCGCTGATCACGATCCTCTCCGGCCCGATGTTCGGCTGGCTGTCTGACAACGTCAGCCGCAAATTGGTATTGATGGTGCGCGGCGTGGCCAACACGTTTTCGTCTGTGATGTTTTTCTTCTTCCCGACGTTCGTTGGAATGGCGGCGGGCAACGCAGTTGACGCGATGGGCAAAGCGGCGTTCCGTCCGGCGTGGGGAGCGTTGATGGCGCAGTTTGCGAGGTTGGATCGGCGGCGGCGCGCGCGGACGATGAGTTATTTGAGTTTGGGTGAGGGCCTGGGCGAAACTCTGGGGCCGTTGCTCGGCGGGTTTTTATGGAGCGCGTGGGGTGTTGGGGCAATGCTCGGCGTTCGCGTGGGATTGGCGGTGATCGGAGAAATTTACGCGTTGATAATTGCAAGACCTGTCGGGGGTGGCGAGCGTGAACAGGATGTATCAGTCGCTCCGTCCTCTTAATGTTTGAAAGGGAGTGTTTATGCGAATTTGTTTCCTGATGGAGCCTCCGCGCAGCAAGAGTTCCGTGACATACGATGTCCTGAACGGTTTGCAATCGAGCGGCGCCGATGTCGAAGTCGTGACCGAACGCAGCGGGTTGGTTGATCTGCAAAATTTCAAGTTCGATTACGACGTTTACCTCTTCAAATCGCATTCGCCGTTGGCTGAGAGCCTGGCGGCGGCGGCTCATTATCGCGGCGCGAAACTGTTCAACGAATACCCCGCGACGATGAAGGTGCGCGACAAAGTCCTGACTGCGACGATGCTTTTGCAAGCAGGCATACCGACGCCGCGCACGTTCATCACCGATTCGATTGAAACATTGCGCCCCGTCGTGCGCGAGATGCCGGTTGTCGTCAAACCCTGGAAGGGACGGCGCGGGCAGGGAATTGAAATCTGCATGGACGAGGCGCAATTCGATGATCTGGTCAAACGCCGGGCCAGCGACGCTGAGTCCGGTGATGACGATGGCGGGGGCGAAGACGGAACGGCGCTGGGCGAGCGATTGATCTTCGCGCAGGAGTTCGAGGAGCACGAGCCATACGATTACAAAGCTTACGCCGTCGGCGATTACGTACATGCGATTAAACGCATCTTCCCGGCGACGACTAAAGAAGAGAAACTTGGAACGCCAGTCGGCGACGATCCCGAACTGGCCCATCTGGTGCGGCGATGCGGCGAAGTTTTCGGGCTGCAACTTTACGGCGTTGATCTTGTCAAAACCCCCAAAGGATTTTCAGTGATCGAAGTTAATTGCTTTCCGGGTTATAAAGGCGTGCCACAGGGTGGCGAGCGGATATCGCAGTTCATCCTGGAGAACGCATCATGAGAATGTGAAATTGTTTTGAAACCGATATGGGCTGGCAACACCTGGTGTTCTAATCTTCATCAGAGAGACCACTTTGTTACCCCCTGCTGACTGCCCCAAATCGGTATAACCGGGGCCTGCCGGGGCAGGCTGTAAAATTTTAGGAGGAAGGACCTACTTTATGAGACTGGGAGTGAAATCAATCAAGGGCTTAGTGTTGGCATCGCTCGGCGCTATTCTGGCTTTCGCTTTGGCTATAGCTACGGCATCGGCGCAACTTGGCTATTCGGACATATACGGCGACAAGTCGGAAAAAAAGAAGAAAGACAAAGACAAAGAGAAGAAGAAAGAAAAATCGAAGTCTGACGATGACGACGATGATGATGACGACGATGACGGCTACTATGCCAGTAAAGAAAAGGACAAGAAGAAGGAAAAATCGAAGTCTGACGACGACGACGATGACTATGACAAAGACAGGAAGAGAGGGAAGGAAGAGAGAATAGCCGACTTGATGGAGAAGGCTGAAACCAGGCAAAGCCCCTCAAACTCGTCATCGAGGTCGGTTTCAAAGAGCGTCGAAGCGGAGAAATCATCCAAAACGTCCAAACCATCAAAAGCGTCCCGCTCGTTAGCCGTCGCGCCTGACAGTTCGCTCGAAGCGGTTACCGCGACGGTTGAGACCGATCCCGTTCAGGAAGGCGGCGACGCCGCTGACGATCCCGCCATTTGGATCAATCCCAATGATCCCGCAAAGAGCACGATTATCGGCACGAACAAACGGAGCGGGCTGGCTGTTTACGACCTGAGCGGCAAGCAGATTCAATCTCTGCCGGACGGTCAGATGGATAACGTTGATCTGCGCGACGGGTTCAAACTCGGCGGCCAAACTGTGACGATCGTCACGGCCAGCAATCGCAAGGATAATTCAATCGCGATCTACAAGGTCAATCCGCAGACGCGAATGTTGGAGAACGCCGAGGCGCGCAAGATCAAGCACGGTCTGGCGGTTTACGGTATGTGCATGTATCGCAGCGCGAAGACCGGCAAGATTTATTATTTCGGCAACAGCAAAACGGGCGATGTCGAGCAATGGGAACTGTTCGACAACGGCGGCAAGGTTGACGCGAAGAAAGTCCGCAATTTCAAACTCAGTTCGACGGTCGAAGGCTGCGTCGCCGACGATGAGCTTGGACATTTTTACATCTCTGAAGAAGCTGTCGGTATCTGGAAGTTCGGCGCCGAACCAGACGCGGGCGATAAACGCGAGCAGGTCGCTAAGGTCGGCGATGGCGCCTTGTTCGCCGATGTCGAAGGCCTGGCCATCGCTTACGGCAAAGACGGCGCGGGTTATCTGATGGTTTCCAGCCAGGGCAATCACTCTTATGTGGTTTACCGCCGCGAAGGCAATAACGAATTCGTCAAGAAATTCCGCGTTGGCGATGGAAACGGGATTGACGGCGCGGAAGAGACCGACGGCATTGACGTGACGACCGAGAATTTAGGCCCGGCGTTTCCAAACGGTGTTTTCGTTGTGCAGGACGGTTTCAATGACAAAGGCAATCAGAATTTCAAGCTCGTGCCTTTGCAGGCGATCGTCAAACTTTGACCCTCAACAATCCGCATCCGATCAGTCCACGAAGCCTCGCGGGCAGAGAGGAAGTCAGACCATATTTCATATGCAATATTTGATATGAGATATGAAATATGTTCGGCGATAGCGCCGCAAAACATCTGTCTGCTAATTCTCTCTTCGCGTGGCTTCGCGCTGTTTCGTTGATGCGGGCATGGAGGCCCCAATGAAATTCAGACTCCTCGTCCTCTTTACGGTTCTTGCGGCATTGTCACTTCTCTTCACCTCAGCGCACGCGACGCCGCAGAAAAAGAAAAAGAAAGCGGGCAATTCGCCTCCCGCAGTCAAACTGGAAGCCGCTCCGGCCAAAGACGCCAATCAACCGCCGCAACCGGCTCATCAGCCGCAACCAGCGCCCGCGCAAACCGAACCCGCCGCCAAAGCCAAAGAAGATCCGCAGCGCGCAGCATGGCGCATCGAGGTCGAGCCTTACGCCGTTTTCGGCAGCGGGCGTCCCGGCAAAGGCGCGGCGGATTTTGACAAACCCGACGGTGTGGCCTTCACGCCGAACGGATGGCTGCTGGCCACCGACGCCAAAAATCGCCGCGTGCAGATCTGGGATGTAAGAACCAAAGCGCATCTGGGCGAATTCGGGCACGGCATCTTCGGAGGCGAGATCGTTGACATCGCCGTAGCGCCTGACGGAACAGCGCTCGTCACCGATCAAACGCTCAATCTGGCTTACGCCTTCGCGCCGCCCAAACCGGGAGCGGTGGACGAGAAGGGCAGACCGCTCGGCCCTTATGATTATCAGTTCAAAGGCACGCGCTTCGGCGAACAGGGATTCGACAAACTCGGCGGCATCGCAATTGATTCGCGCGGGCGGATCTACGCCGTTGACGCGCACCTGAACGACGTGCGCCGGTTCAACCAGAACGGCTCAGTTGATCAGAACTGGAATTTCGAGAAAGCCCGCTCGACCGGCGACACTTACCTGCACGGTTGCGAAGGCATCGCGATTGACGAAGCCAACGGCAACCTGTTCATCGCCAGCGAAAAAGACGCCGTCATCCAGGTCTTCGATTGGGAAACCGGAAAATACAAAGGCAAGCTCATCGGCGCTGCCGCCGACGCGACGGGCAAACCCGCGGGGCCGAGCGTCTTCTCCGGCTCGGTCGAAGGATTGGCGATAGCGGGCCATTACCTATTCGCCGTTGATGAAAGCGCCGGACACATTCAGGTCTTCGACCTCGGCAATCCGAAAGTTTTCGGCGCGGACCTGGCCACATTCGCTTCGACACGCCGGGCGCGCAACGGTGGTTACAAGGGATTTTTCGGCCACGCGCCGATAGTTGATTTTGAAGACAAGACCAACAAGGCGTTGCAGCAACAGGTCAAAGACGGCTCAGTCATCCCAGGGCAGGCCAACCCGCCGGGCTATTTCTGCTCGCCCGATTCGATTGCGAGTTACACGGATAGAGAAGGCGGCGAGACCTATATCGCCATCGCCGATCAATGCAATTACCGTCTGGCGGTCTATCGCTGGTCCGACATCAGCCGGGCGATGACGCCTGTGGCGGCCAAATCCAGCGTCGTCGCAAAAAACGGGGCGGAAAATCCAGCGGGCAAAGGCGGGAAGGCCGGGAATAAGAAAGGCAAGAAAAAGCGTTGAAATTCCGGGCCGGAATTGATTTCCGATGTTAGAGCGGAGCGAAGTCAGGAGAGATTACGGAACAAACGGAAATAGCGGAACAGACAGAAAAAGAGGTGGAAGCTTCTGAGTATTTCTGTCTATTCCGTTATTTCCGTTTGTTCCGTAATCTCCCCTGACTTTCCTCCGGCAAATTTATTTTTGAGGAATAGTTTCAGTGAAGATTTGTCCTATCTGTTCGCGCGAGTACTCCGACAATTACACTTTCTGCGATCAACACGGAAGCCGGCTTATTGATCACAGCCCCGCGCCGCCTCCTCTGCCATTGGCCAGATTGCAAATCACCACGCCCGATGGGACGCAGCGCGAATTTGAATTGCCCGCAAGCGCGATCACCATCGGCAAATCGGAAGAGAACGAATTGCGCGTCACCGACGGCGCCATCAGCCGCCGGCACGCGATCATTGAACCAAGTGGGCCAAATGGGCCGAATGGCCCGAATGATGAAGGTTGGTTGATCAAAGACCTGGGCAGTTTGAACGGAGTCTTCGTCAACGAGCGGCGCATTGGCGAACAAGGCCACGTCTTGCAGGACGGCGATCAGATAGTGATTGGGCGGACGAATATGGTCTTTCGCTCGAAGCCTTCCGAGCCGATTCAATCTGCTCCCGTATCGGAGTCAGGCGCTGCGCCGCAAAAGCCGATTGTGACGCCGCTCGCCGCGCCTCCGCCTTCATCCTCAATTCAACCTCCGCTGGCGCCTCCGCCTCCGATAGTTTCAGGGCCGTCAGGTTCAAAAGGCGCCCCCACGCCTTATCGCGTTGCGCAGACCGGCGAGTTGCTTCCGCCCGGCGCATTGCCTGAAACGCCGAAGCCGGGCAAAGCTGAACCGAAGCCGTTGGCGCAGCGCATCACGTTCGACGTTCGTTACGAACTCGAAGCCGTGCTTTCGCAGGATTCAAACGGCACACTTTATCGCGCGCGGCGGTTGATGCTCAACGATCACGTGGCCGTGCGCGTGCTGCGTCCGGAACTGGTCAAGAATGAGGTGGCCGTCGAGCGGTTCCGCCGCCAGGCCCAGGTCGCCGCGCGCATCAAACATCCGAATTCAGTTCAGGTTTTCGATTTCGGATATTCGCCCGAAGGCGCGGCTTACATCGTCGAAGAACTGCTGTCGGGCCGCACGCTGCGCGACCTGATGAACCAGGAGCGCGGACTGAGCCTTGCTACCGTCGTCAACATCTTCAACCAGATTTGCGGCGCGGTTCACACGGCGCACTTGAACGGCATCGTGCTGCGCGATCTGAAGCCGGAGACGATCTTCGTCGAACGAGGCGCTGACGGCAAAGATCTGATCAAAGTCGGCGGTTACGGCCTTGCCAAAGTTGACGAGACGATCAGTCAGGGAAAGGCGTTGACCGGGCCGCTCGGCGTTTATGGTTTGCCGCAATACGCCTCGCCTGAACAATTGACCAACCGGCGCCTCGACGCGCGATCCGATGTTTACTCGCTCGGCGTGATTCTGTTCGAGATGCTGACCGGCGCGACGCCTTTCAACTCCGACGATGCAGGCGAACTTGTGGCGATGCATCTGAGTTCGCCTGTGCCCGATGTCAGCGAATTCGGGCGAAGCGATCTGGACGAAGGCGTAGCGGCGGTTGTCAACCGCGCGCTGGCCAAAGAACCTGAAAAACGTCAGCAATCAGCGTTGCAACTCGCCGAAGAATTGCAGGCCGTTTCGGGCGCGAGCGGCGGAGTCGTCAACAAACTCGTCTCGAAGATGACAGGCCTGTTGACGGTCGCGCCGATCATCGTCACGCCGAAAGCGGCGGCCCCTTCAGGCGAAGCCGCGCTGCCTTCAGTCATCCCCAAAGTCGAAGAAAAAGGACACGGCGCGTTCAACGCCGTCGTGCTGGCGCTGATGGCCGAAGCGTTCCTGTCGCGCCTTTCGAGTGGTTTGATCAAAACCGCCGTGCCGCTTTACGCGCTGCTGGTTTTCGGCATGAAGATCAGTTCGGTGATGGCGCTGGTGCTGATTCAAAACGTCGTGCCGCTGCTGCTGCGTCCGGTCTTCGGATCGCTCGCCGACAAATACGGCAAGAAGAATATCTTCGTCGTCTCGCTGATCATCCGCACAGCGGTCGGGTTGCTTTACGCTGTAGCCACGCTGCCGCTGCTCTTTTTTGTCAACTTCATTCGCGGCGTCGCCGATTCGGCCAAAGGCCCGTCGGCTTCGGCGATGATCGCCGATCACACGGACGAGAAAAACATCGCGCAGGCTTATTCATGGTACACGACCACGAAATCAACTTCGGGCGGCATCGGCGAAGCGCTGGCCGCTTTCGTCCTGACGATCCTGATCACGTTTTACGCCGGATTGCAGGTGGCGACGGTCAACGTGGCCGTGCTCGACAAGAAGACTCGCGCTGGCGGAGAGGTCATCGAGATTCTCAAATCGCCGGATGAGGCGCAGGTCGGCGCCGCGCCGCCCGGCAAGGAGAGCGACCCGAAGGCGGGCAAAGTCGTCAGCGTCGAACAGCGGCAGATGCGTCTGAAAGATGTGCCGATTGAAGACCTGCCGAAAGTCGTTGACGCCACGCCGCTCAAAAAAGCCCTGGTCACAATCTTCCTCGTCTCAACGTTCCTCTCGCTAGGCTCGCTGATCCTTGTCTACATTTTCATCAAGGAAAAGAAGAAAGAGAAGAAGGACAAAAAGAAAGACAAGAAAGCCGCCGCGCCGACCGGCCAAATCGCCGCGCCGATCCATCAGCCGAATGTCTGGTCGTTCGCGCTGCTCGGAACGGCGCTGACCGCGCCGGCTTACATGGTCACCGGCGAATTTTTCGTCATCCTGGCGGTCAAGCTGGAAGTGACGACCGGCGCGCTGGGTTGGATCAAGATTCTGGCGGAGACGGTGACGCCGCTCCTGTTCGGTCCGTTTTTCGGCTGGCTAGCCGATCGCATCGGCGCGGGAAAAGTGATTGCGCTGCGTTCGGTGGCGAACATGCTGACTTCGGCGCTCTTCTGGATCACGCCCTGGTTCGCGGGCACGGCGCTGCTCGGATTGATGATGGGCATCGCGCGCGCGGTTGACGAGATCGGCAAGGCCGCGTTCAAACCCACCTGGGGCGCGATTGCGGCCAAAGTGTCGAGCTTCAATCTGGCCACGCGCAGCAAAACAATGGGAATTCTGGAAGGCGGCGTGGACGCATCAGATCTGGCGTTCCCGCAGATCGCCGGAATCGTCCTGGATCGTCTGGGAGTGATGGCGGGTTTGGGGCCGCTGATGCTGGCGCGCGGCGCGCTGGCGCTGGTCGCGGAAGTTTACGGCTTTCTGCTGATGCGGAAGTACAAAATTTAGCGTGGCTCCCGTAAGCGCGTTGCCAATTCAGCGAATCACGAGATGAATGGATGATTCATTCTCAATTCTCCATCCTGCATTTTCCATTTTCTATCAGGGATAAAAACTTATCCTGGTCGCGCTTTTTGGAAAGCAAAGCGCCGGGTGAAAAATGACCTTTTATCCTGACTGAAAATTGAGAGTCTGGAATGGAGAATTGAAAATGCGCTCCGCTCCTGGCGCGCCGGTTCCCAGGCGTTACATCTGATCAATCACTTTTAAAACATCCTGGCTGTGCGCGCCGGTCTTCACCTTCCTGAAGATGTGGGCCACGCGGCCTTCTTCGTCAATGATGAACGTGCTGCGCAGCACGCCCATGATTTTCCTGCCGTACATGTTCTTCTCGCCCCACGCTCCGTATTTTTCCATCATCGAATGGTCAGCGTCCGTCAGCAGCGTGAATGGCAGCGAGTATTTTTCAGTGAACTTCTGATGTGAAGTTTGATTGTCAGCGCTGACGCCCACCACTTCCACGCCGCGTTTCTTCAACTGCGCGTAATCGTCGCGGAAACCGCAGGCTTCCACCGTACAGCCCGGGGTCATGTCTTTCGGGTAAAAATAAAGCACGAGTTTTTTGCCTTTGAAATCCGACAGCTTGACCGTCTTACCTTCGGTGTTTTTCAAACTGAACGCCGGGGCCTTGTCGCCGGCTTTGAGTTCTTTATCCGCCATTGCTCTTTGCTCCTTGGCCGGTAGCGACCGGATGTTTGTCGGCGTCTGATCGCTACCGCTCCTGGCGCCGAACCGATTGCAGCTATGTTGGTTCGCTTGATGGTTATGTTATAACCAGCCGGTGATAAAACATCAACGCTCGGAAATTCAAATCACCAAACGGAGGAGTTCAATCTGTGTGGGAGACAAACACGCATTGGTTTGACGTGGCTCTGGTGATGAGCATCTTCGCGATCGGTGGCATCCTGTTCGGCCATTTTGAAGAGCACAAGCCGAAATCGAGGCGGCTGCTGAAAGTAGCGGTGGTTCTGGCGGTGGTGGTCGGACTCGCCGTCACAGTGGGGCGAGTCTGGGCTTACATCGTACTGGCTATGCCATTGATCGGCGCCGTCGTGATTCATCTGTGGTGGCTTCCCAAACACGGCATCAACGGCTGGACAGGGGAACCGAAAGATAAATATCTCAAATTGGTGAAGGCGAAAAGATAGCGCCGTCGCATTCGCAGGCGGAGTCGTTCATGACGCGGGGGACGTCCTGAAATAATGCGAATCTCCAGATAGTGACGAATTTATTCGCCACTACACGGAGATTCGCGGAGGAATCGCGCGTGTCGCGTTGCGACGCCCTGAAATGATGAATGCGCCACGTAGTAACGAATAAATTCGTTACTACGTGGCGCATTCGGAGGAGAACGTGCGGACCAACAAATACCTGACGAGGTTGACCTGCCTGTCGCTGATGATCTTCGCCATCGGCTCCGCATTCACAGAAGAGATGTATACGCAGGAGCTTCAACCGAAACCAAATGTCAGACACGGTGAACTTCGGTTTGATCTGACCCGCGAATCGGCGCGCGGCGGTTTCACATCGCAAACCATAAAAGTTCCGATTGACGGCGCCGAGCCTTTTCTGGCTGTCGGCGCGGTGTGGAGCGCCGAGGCGCGCGTCATCGTCAGTTTGCGCGGATCGGTTGATGGAGTTTTCTGGAGTGATTGGCGCGAGTTCAACGCCGATCACGATTCGATGACGCAGCCGGGCGAACACGTCGGCGCGTTGTTGCTGATGGATCGGCGAACGCGGTTTGTGCAATTCCGCATCGTGAATGAAAATCCGGCTGACCGTGAAGCGTTCGCTGCGACAAGTCTGAAGCTGCATTTCATCAGTCCGGGCGCGACGCCAGAAGAGATGCGGGAGCGAATCGAGAAGCAGGCGAGAGGAAAGATGAGTACACCTTCAACCAAATACCCGAAACCGCCCGTCGTGACGCGCACTGATTGGGGATGCCCCGATGGGCAAATCACGACGCATGGAAGTTTGAGCTACACGACCGTCACTCATTTGATCGCGCATCATACGGCGATGGGCAACGAAGCGCCGAACAGCGATTGGCCTGCGATTGTGCGCAGCATTTGGAATTTTCACGTCTTCGAGCGGGGCTGGGCTGACATCGGCTACAACTATCTGATTGACCCGAACGGAGTGATCTACGAAGGACGCGCAGGCGGAGACAATGTGATCGGCGCGCATTTCAGCGGCGTCAACAGCGGCACGATGGGCGTGGCGATGCTCGGCACGTTCACCAGCGCGGCGCCGGCGGCCAAAGCCCTGAACAGTTTGAAGAAAATCTTCGCCTGGAAATCCGATCAGCGAGATTTAGACCCCACTGGAACATCGCTGCACGCCGCGTCGCAACTCAACCTGAAAACAATCTCCGGCCACCGCGACGGGCCTGGCGCGACTGAATGTCCGGGCGACGCTTTCTACCCGCTGCTGCCTGCGATCAGAACCGATGTCAAAAATCTTCTGTCGAGCGCGGGCGCCGTAGCGGGCGTTTCAGCCGCAAGTTTTAAAGCTTCGGCGCTGGCCAGCGAATCAATCGTCGCCCTTTTTGGCGCTGGTCTGGCGAGTTCAACGCAGGTTGCGGCCTCCTCGCCGCTGCCGGTTTCGCTCGGAGGAGCTTCGGTGACGATCAGAGACAGCGCGAACAACGAAAAACTGGCGCCGCTCTTTTTCGTTTCAGATGGCCAGATCAATTTTCTAATGCCGTCGGGATTAGCCAACGGCGAAGCCACGATCCTTGCAACTAACGCCGACGGGCGATTGGCGCGCGGGACTGTGACCATCGCGCAGGTTGCGCCCGCGTTATTTTCGGCGAATGCGAACGGGCAGGGAATCGCCGCCGCCGTCGTGCTGCGAGTTAAAGCGGATGGCTCGCAGGGTTACGAGCCGGTCGCCAGATTCGATCAGGCTCAGAACAAATTCGTAGCCGCGCCGATTGACTTAGGCGCTGCCAGCGATCAGGTTTTTCTGGTGGCTTACGGGACAGGCGTCCGTTTCCGCAGTTCGCTTGGCGCGATCGCGGCGAAAATCGGCGGCATTGATTCGCAGGTTTTGTTCGCGGGGCCGGCGTCAGGATTTTTCGGGCTGGATCAGATCAACGTCCGTTTATCTCGTGATCTGATCGGACGCGGCCCGGTAGATTTTGAACTGGTGGTGGATGGGCAGGCGGCCAATGTGGTGAAGCTGGAGATTCGCTGAAAAAACAAAGAGAGATAACGGAAAAGCCGGAAATTCCCGGCTTTTCCGTTATCTCCTGATTTCCTCACCCAAAGCTTTTCAACTCGAGCAGATCGAAAGGTGATGTCAGCCCGATCAGTTCCAGAAACTGCCTGTTGTCTCGCAGTCCCGAAAAGTCGGCGTCGTTATACGCCTGCGAACGCAGCCGGGGTTGAATCTGAATCGAGCGTTTCAGGTAATTGATCGCCTCTTCGTGTGACCCGGCCTGCGCGTGAGTGGCCGCCAGCGAATAGAGCAGGTGCGGCTCGTCGGGATGCAGCCGCAGGGCTTTTTCAAAAAAGGCTCGCGCCTGAGTGAAATCGCCGATATTCAACGCGAACACTCCGCGATCATAAAGCTCATCGGCGTTGCGCGGCGCGGCAGTTCTGACTTCGTGCTCCATTTTCTGTTTGCAGACCTGAATGTACATCTGCGTGCGCGCGACAATCTCGAAATCGCCGGGGAATTTCACCAGCACGCTCTCGAACATCGTCTTCGCATCCTCGAAATGGCGCCGGTTGAAGACTTTGACCGCCTGCTCGAACGCGCGCAATGCGCCTGATGTGACCTGGCGGCGCGGCGGTTCTGGCGGCGGAGGAGCCGGGCTGACAATCAGCGGCAGTTTGACTTTGCCTTTCGACCTGGAACTGATCGCCGAAGTCCTGACCGTGCGATTTTTCGATGACAGCCTGGGTTTCGATCCCGCCCTGACAGCCGTCTTCACCTTTTGAGCCGTTGTTTTCCTTGCCGGCGATTTGGCTTTTACCAGTCTCTTGGCAACGACCTTTTTCCGAGCCTTAACTGGCCTTGACGCCGCTTTTGGCGCCGCTTTTCTCGAAGAGGTCTTCGCCGTCGCCTTTACAGCTTTTTTGATGCGAGCGTTCTTCGCAACTTTTCCAGCGACTTTCGCGGTTGAGACTTTGCGCTGTTTCGATACGGAAGCTGTGGGGCGGCCAGAAGAAGCCGACTTCTTCTTCAACCCATTCTTCTTTTTCGAGCCAGGCTTTGAAGTAGACCTCGATCCGGCTCTTGCCGATGCAATTTTAGGTCTTGCTTTGCTTTTCTGGCGTTTGGAGAGTGTTTCCCTCATACCGATTTCCTTCTGTTGAAGAGAATTGACTTTATTGGCGCTCCGCCTATGCGTCGCTAAGTGGTGGTTTTATAACCGATTAGGTGTAGCGTGTCAATTTTCATGCGGGTTTTTATGGGAAATGGCCGCAAAGACACACTTTAATCCGAGACTAATTCCGGTTAAACGGCTGAAAATACAGTTTTTGTTGATCTGAAAGATTTTGATTAGAAATGGGTGGGGATTTTCCAGAGGCCGGTTGCCGGAGAAGGCTGAAAATGGTGTTTAATCAAATTGCTGCAATGATTTAACCATCAAATATCCGTCGTCCCCGTTCGAGTAGTATTTGCCCATGCGCTGCACCGTGACATAGCCGAGTTGTTCATAAAGTTTCTGCGCCGCCACGTTCTGGATTCGAACTTCCAGCCGTACTGTTGTCACTCCGCGAGCCGAGAAACTGCGCTCGATTTCGTGCAGTATCAATCTCGCCAATCCCCGGCGGCGGTATTCGGGGGCGACTCCGATTGTGGTGATATGCCCGACGCCATCCTGTTCGATCACTCCGATGGCGAATGCGCTCATCTCGTCGTATTCCGACCTGATCTGGCGCGCGATGGCGTCGGGGTTTGAAAGCAGGTAACGAAATGTCTCGCGCTCGTAAGCCTCACCGTCCACAAAGCAACGCATGTCCAGTTGCCACAATTCATTCAGATCCGACAGCATCAGCGGACGCAGCGCGCCTCTGAAGGCTTTTGATTTGTAGTTTATGACCTGCATGGAATTGGTGGTTGGTGGTTGTTGGTTGGTGGTTGGTGATTGGTTGAAGATATTCATCTCTTCCCAACCACCAATCACCAACCACCAACCAACAACTATACGATCAGCATGCAATCGCCGTAGCTGTAGAAACGATATTTTTGAGCGACTGCATGCTGGTATGCGTTCAAAGTCAAATCGCGCCCGGCGAAAGCCGAAACTAGCATCAACAATGAAGATTGCGGCAGATGGAAATTCGTCAGCAATGCATCCACCGCGCGAAATCGGTAGCCGGGATAGATAAAAAGTTCCGTGCTGCGGCGTTCGGTTCGCACCAGACCATCAGGCTCCGCCGCGCTCTCCAACGCCCGCGTGGTCGTCGTGCCGATGGCCACAACGCGCGCGCCGGATTGTTTGGATTGTTTCGCATTGTTGATGACCTCGGCGGCTTCGCTCGTGATTTCGTAACTCTCCGAAGCTATCGCGTGTTCTTCGACCCGCTCGACGCGAACGGGTTGAAAAGTCGCGTACCCGACGTGATGAGTGATCTCGGCGATTTTTACGCCGCGAGCGCGCAATTCGTCGAAGATTCTCGGAGTGAAATGCAAACCGGCGGTCGGCGCGGCAATCGCCCCGCGTTCACGAGCGAAGACAGTTTGATAACGAGGCTCATCCAGCCTTTGTTCCTCGCTGCGCTCACGCTTTATGTAAGGCGGCAGCGGCGTGTTTCCGATTTCGTCAACGATCCGGTCGAAGTGATCGCCACATTCAAAACGAATGCGGCGGCGGCCTTCTTCAACGATGGCCGTGACAACGCCGCGCAACCGCCCTTCGCCGAATTCAAGTTCCGCGCCGACTTTCAACGCGCGTCCGGGTTTCGCCAGAACCTCCCATTCGTTCTTGTTATCTTCAATTAGCCGAACCAGCAGCGCCTCAACCAGGGCGCCGCGTTGCCCGTTCACAATCCGATGCCCGATCAATCGTGCGGGGAAGACGCGCGTATTGTTGATGACGATGACGTCACCCGCGTTCAGAAACGTCGGGAATTCAGCGAACGAACTGTCGCGCCAGGATTGATTGGCGCGGTCAACCACGAGCATGCGCGAGCGATCACGTTCGGCAAGCGGTTCCTGCGCGATCAGTTCGTCGGGCAATTCATAGTCGAATTCGGAAACACGCATCACTGAAATAGACCTGTCTGCGGGGAGTTTCGTTGTTCGGGCGGATTCAGCCCCAAATGCTGATAAGCCGCAGGCATCACTACGCGTCCGCGCGGCGTTCGATTCAGAAAACCGATTTGGATCAGATACGGCTCGTAAATTTCTTCAATCGCGTCTTTCTCCTCGCTGATCGCCGCCGAGATTGTGCCGATGCCGACCGGGCCGCCGTTGAATTTTTCGATGATCGTCGTCAGCAACTTGCGATCAACTTCGTCCAGGCCGTAACGATCAACCTCCATCCGGTTGAGCGCGTCCGTAGCGACTTCGGTGGTGACGCGTCCGTCGTATTCGACCTCGGCGTAATCTCGAACGCGGCGCAGCAGGCGGTTGGCAATGCGCGGCGTGCCGCGTGACCGCGCGGCGATGGCGCGCGCGCCGCCGTTGTCAATTTCGACGTTGAGGATCGAGGCCGAACGCTCGACGATGATCTGCAAATCCTCGACTGGATAAAAATCCAGATGGAAGTTAATGCCGAAACGCCCGCGCAACGGCGCAGTAATTAACCCGGGCCGCGTCGTCGCGCCGACCAGCGTGAAGCGCGGCAGATCGAGTTTCACCGAACGCGCAGACGGCCCCTGCCCGATCACCAGATCAAGCTCGAAATCCTCCATCGCGGGGTAGAGAATTTCCTCAATCGCCGGATGCAGCCGGTGAATTTCGTCAATGAAGAGCACGTCGCCCTCTTCCAGATTGGTGAGCAGCGCGGCCAGGTCGCCGGCTTTTTCGATCACCGGCCCGGCGGTCGTTTTGATTTTCGCGTCCATCTCGCGGGCGATGATCGCGGCCAGCGTCGTTTTGCCCAGACCCGGAGGACCGTTGAGCAGCGCGTGATCCAGAGCTTCGCCGCGCGCGCGGGCGGCTTTGATGAAGATGCCCAGATTGTCTTTAACTTTCTTCTGGCCAATGTATTCGCGCAGGAGTTGAGGCCGCAGCGAGAGTTCGACCTGCTGCTCGTCCTCCGCCGCGACACCGCCGACCAGGCGCGATTCATTGTGATCGTCGTTATAGGTTTTGTTTTTGTCAGCCACAGCGAACTACCTCAAACGGGCTACCTCAAACAAACTACTTTGACATTTTTCTCAACGAAGTTTTGAGCGCACCCTCAAAATTCGCGTCCGGGTTTTCTTTCAACACAGCCGAGACGACTTTTTCCGCCGCCGCTTTCTGATAACCCAGATTGATCAGGGCCGAGATTAGATCGTCGCGCATCGCTTCGCCGATGCTGATGACCGCTCCGGCCTTCAACTGCTCTTCCATTTCGGGCGAAGCCAGTTGAGCCACTTTATCTTTCAATTCGACCAGCATTCGTTCGGCGGTCTTTTTGCCAACGCCGGGGACGCCCACTAGCTTGGCCAGATTCCCAGTGCGGATCGCGTGGATCAGTTCCTCTGCGCTCATCCCCGACAAAGCGGTGATGGCAAGTTTCGGGCCGATGCCCGAAACGCCGATCATCAGCAGGAATAATCTTTTTTCGCGCTCGGTTCGGAAGCCGAAGAGTTGCAGCGCGTCTTCGCGGACGTACGTGTAGGCGCGCAGCGAAACCTCGGCGCCCGGGTCGCCCAGGTCGTAAAACGTCGAAAGCGGGACGGTCAGTTCGTAACCGACGCCGCCAACGTCCACGACCACGGAGTTGGGTTGTTTCTGAATCAACTTGCCGGTGATGTGCGCGATCAAAGCTGCTCCTCTTTGCGTATGTTGCGCCGTTTAATGAATGTCGAAATCGCAGTTTAAGGAGCGTTCCGGCGAGTGTCAATTTGCGCGTAATGCCCTTGCAAAGCATAAAGTTGACAGCCCCAACGGCGCTGGGCTATCGTTGCCGACCAAGAGCGAAATCGTGGTCAATCGGCGGATTAAGGCGCCAACATCGGTCACAAGCCGAATCCAGACAGCATGAAAACGGAGAAGGTTTCAGAATTAACAACCAATCGCCTCTCGATTTATTTGCGCTGCCTGAATGAGTTGGCGGCGTCCGGGGCGGAGACTGTGTCGTCGCAGGCGATGGCGGATCAATTCAACCTGAATTCAGCGCAGATTCGCAAAGACCTGGCCTATTTCGGCGAGTTCGGCGTGCGCGGCGTCGGGTATTACGTCGAAGACTTGAGCCGGCATCTGAGGAAGATTCTGGGCCTGACCGAGCGCCGCCGGGTGGCCATAGTCGGCCTGGGAAACCTGGGAACGGCGCTGGCCAATTATCAAGGGTTCGATTACGACAGCTTCGAGATCGTCGCGTTGTTCGATGATGACCCGGCGAAGATCGGCAGGAAAACGCGCTCTGGCCTGGAGATTCAAAGCGATCAAAATATCGGCGAAGTCATCAGAAGCGAATGCATTGAGATTGTGATCATCGCCGTGCCCGCGACCGCCGCCGAGAGAGTTCTGGAAGAGGTGACTGAGGCAGGCGTCCGCGCCGTGCTCAATTTCGCGCCCATTCACCTCAATCCGAGGCCTGGGGTCAAAGTCAATAACGTTGACCTGACGATCTTGCTCGAAAGCCTTTCGTACTTTCTGGCTAATCCGAGCGACGAGGCCGTCAATGTGCATCACCGCGAGTTCTTGCGCCATGACGCGAGCGCGAACGGTGCTGGTGGATGATGGACGAGCAGAGAATTCGAGAACAGATTGTCGAGATCGCCACGCGGTGTTACGACCGGGGCTTGCTGGTCGCCGGTGACGGGAACATCAGCGTGCGCGTGGGCGAGAACCGTGTCATCGCCACGCCATCGGGCGTCAGTAAAGGCTGGATGACGCCGGAGATGATGGTCGTCGTTGACATCGAAGGCAATCCGCTCGAACCGTCCGCGCTCGGCGTTTCGTCCGAATGGCCTATGCACCGCGTCATCTATCAGGCGCGCCCGGACATCAACGCAGTGGTTCACGCGCATCCGCCGCACGCCACCGGATTCGCCGTCGCGGGTTTGAGCTTGAGCAAGGCGATTCTTTCGGAAGTCGTGCTGACGCTGGGCTGCGTGCCGCTGGCGGCTTACGGGACGCCTTCGACGCGGGAATTGACCGACGCGATTGAGCCTTATCTGGAATTTCACGACGCGTTGTTGATGGCCAATCACGGCGCGGTGGCTTTCGCAGATACGCTGGAAAAAGCCTTCAACAAACTCGAAACGCTAGAACACACCTGCAGGATCAGCTTCATCGCGCGCTCGCTCGGCAACGAAAACACCATCCCGGATCGCGCGGTCGAAAAGCTTTTTGAAATCCGCGAACGCAACGGAGCGATGAGGCCCGAAGCGCGAACGGGTCAGGTCTGTTCCTACACGCCTGGAGCGAATGGCGAGGCGGATGGTGAGCGGGTAACATTGACTCGCGCAGAGCTTGTGGAGTTGTTGATGGAATCGGCGAAGCTGTTTCAACGATAGAAGCAAACGTGGAGGCGACAATGAACACGACTGAAAAGAAACGCATCGTCCAGGCCCCGTCTTCGGGAAGTTCGGATTTGCCAGGACAGGTACTGAACGTCGAGTTGAGTGAGGACGAGGACGTGATCTGGCAATGGACGCACCGCCCGGACGGAACCAGCGCGGTAACCGGATACGAGATTGTCAAAAAGACTGAAGAGAAAAGCGAGAGGAGCAAGAAATAAATGGAAGCTTTGGGAATGATCGAAACAAAAGGCCTGGTGGCGATGATCGAAGCCGCCGACGCGATGGTCAAAGCGGCGAACGTCAATCTGGTCGGTTACGAAAAGATCGGCGGCGGGTTCGTCACCGCCATCGTACGCGGCGAAGTCGCGGCGGTCAAAGCCGCTACTGACGCTGGCGCGGCAGCCGCCCGCCGCGTAGGCGAACTGGTCAGCGTTCACGTTATCCCGCGCCCGCATTCGTCGGTTGACGAAAACCTGCCGGTCGCGCTCGAATCACGTGTGAGCAAATAATCAATTGCGAGTCGCGGAACGCAGGCTGACCAATCCGCAATCCGCAATCCGCAATCCGCAATCCGCAATCGTTATGATCATCGGACGCATCATCGGCAACGTAGTGGCGACGCGCAAAGACCCGCGACTGGAAGGCAAAAAGCTTCTGCTCGTCCGTCCCATCACGCTCACCGGCGAAGACGAGAGCAGCTACCTGGTGGCGATTGACACCGTGGGCGCGGGCTTCCGCGAGAAGGTGCTGGTCGTCTCGGGCAGCAGCGCGCGAATGGCTGACGGGCTGAAAGACCGGCCCGTGGACGCGGCGATTGTCGGCATCATTGACACAGTTGAAGTGACTGATTGAAGCTGGATTGAAATTTATGACCGAAACAGCGGACATCGTGATCCCGGAAGCCTTTCGGCCTGACATCGAGCGAGCCGTCGAGATTCTCAAGGAAGGCGGCTGTTCGGAGGTCTTTGTTTTCGGGTCGCTGGCCGAAGGTTGCAGCCGGGAAAACTCCGACATTGATCTGGCTGTGCGCGGGTGTCCTCCAAGCAGTTTCTTTCATCTGTATGGCAAGCTGTTGTGGGAGCTTAAACATCGGGTTGACCTGGTTGATCTGGACGCTGACCATCCTTTTGCACGATGGTTGATCCAGAATGAGGAGATGCTCCGCGTTGGCTAAAAAAGTTTTTGCTCAAATCAGATTCGAAATGGGGCTGATTGATGAGTTGCTTGCTACTTATGATGACCTGCTGCAGCGCGCTCAAAAAGACACGCCCAACCTGATTGAGACCGCTGCTCTCGCCTCAATTCTCCATTCCTTCTACAACGGGCTGGAAAATATATTTATGCGAGTGGCCAAGAAGATTGATCAGCACGTTCCCACCGGTGAACAATGGCATCGCGACCTGCTTCAGCAGATGGCTTGTTCCTCTGAGCGCCGATCACAAGTGGTTTCAGCCGAAGCCGCCGAGGCTCTGCGAGAATACCTGTCATTCCGCCATTTCTTTCGTCACGGCTATTCATCACGTTTCGATTGGAGCAGGATGGCGATCATCGCGCAGGCTGTGCGCGAAGTTTGGGCGTTAACCAGAAAAGAGATCGAAGAATTTTTGCGAGTCTCAGAGTCTGCTGAAGATTGATCCATTGTTATGACCACCATCCGCATTGCCCTCGCCCAGATCAATCCCACAGTCGGCGATTTCGCCGGCAACACGGCCAAAATCATCGCCGACATCGAACACGCGCGCGCGATTGGCGCGGACATCGTCGCAGTTCCCGAACTCGCGCTCACCGGCTATCCGCCTGAAGACCTGTTGCTCAAACCGCAATTCATCGCGGCCAATCTGAAAGCTCTGGATCAAATCATCGCCGCCTCGACCGGCATTGTCTCGATAGTCGGATTTGTGGACAGGACGACTGACATTTACAACGCGGCGGCTGTGATCTGCGACGGACGGTTGAAAGGCGTTTATCACAAAAATTTCCTGCCGAATTACAGCGTCTTCGACGAATACCGTTATTTCGACGCGGGGCGATCGGCGCCGATTTTCGCTTATGGTGATGTGCTCATTGGCGTGAACGTCTGCGAAGACATCTGGTATCCGGGCGGGCCGACGCAGGCTCAGGCGCTGGCCGGAGCGCAAGTGATCATCAACATCTCGTCTTCGCCCTACCACGCCGGCAAAGGACGCGACCGCGAGCGGATGCTGGCCACGCGCGCCGAAGACAACGCCGTCGCGCTGGCTTACGTGAATCTGGTCGGCGGGCAGGACGAACTGGTCTTCGACGGTCAGAGCCTGATCATTGACGAACGCGGTCACATCATCGCGCGCGGTAAATTGTTCGAGGAAGATCTGATCGTCGCCGACATCAACGCCGAAAGAGTTTTCAAGGAACGTTTGCACGATCCGCGTCGCAGGCAGGAGCGGATTGATATGACTGAAGTCGCCGGCGTTGACCGAATCGAATTGAGGAAGCTGCCTTTTGAAAACCAGAAGCCGAGAATTGAAAGACAACAGCCGGGACGGGCGGCGCTCCCAGAGGAGGTTTATCAGGCTCTGGTTGTCGGTGTGCGCGATTACGTGCGAAAGAACGGATTCAGGAGTGTGGTGATTGGATTGTCCGGCGGGATTGATTCGGCGCTGACCGCGTGCATCGCTGTTGACGCGCTCGGGGCCGAACACGTCACCTGCGTTTTTATGCCGACGCGCTATTCGTCAAATGAGAGCGCGCGCGACGCCGAACAGTTGGCGAGGAATCTCGGCGTGGCCTATCACATCATCCCGATTGAAGACACTTTCAAGCAGTATTTGAAAATGCTCGAACCGGCCTTCGCCGGAGCGCCGATGGGCGTCGCGGAAGAGAACATTCAGGCGCGCGTTCGCGGCAACATCCTGATGGCGCTGTCGAACAAATTCGGCGCGCTGGTGCTTTCGACTGGCAACAAGAGCGAGACGAGCGTCGGCTATTGCACGCTGTACGGCGACATGGCCGGCGGCTTCGCGGTCATCAAGGACGTGCCGAAGACGCTGGTTTACGAACTTTCGGAATACGTCAACCGGCGCGGAGCCAGGCCCATCATTCCCGACTTCATCATCACGCGCCCGCCGTCAGCCGAGTTACGCGAAAATCAAACCGATCAGGACTCGCTGCCCCCATACGACATTCTCGACGCGATCCTCGAACTTTATGTCGAACAGGATTTGAGCGCCGATGCGATCATCTCCGAAGGCTTCGACGAAAAGACCGTCCGCTGGGTCGTCCGTCAGGTTGACATCAACGAATATAAACGCCGCCAGGCCGCGCCCGGCGTCAAAATCACTCCCCGCGCCTTCGGACGCGACCGGCGAATGCCGATCACGAACAAGTTTCACGGATAGGTGTCAGGTGTCAGGTTTCAGGTGTGAGCAAAAGCGCCGCTCCTTGCTGAAACCTGAGGCCTGACACCTGACACCTGACACCTGACACCTGACACCTGACACCTTGCAATGAACCTTCCGAACGCGCTCACACTCGTCCGAATCTTCATCGCGCCGCTGCTGGTGGTGGTGTTGCTGACGAGGTTTTCCGAAGACTGGGTCGGGTTGCCGCAGCACATCGCCGGTGTGAGTCTGTTCCTGTTCGCTGCGATCACCGATGTTCTGGATGGCTGGATCGCGCGGCGGCGCGGACAGGTTTCGCGCCTGGGAATTCTGCTCGATCCGATCGCCGACAAATTGCTTGTCTCGGCTGCCTTCATTTCGCTGGTTGAAAACAGATTGGCGCCGGCCTGGGCGGTCGTGATCGTCATCGGGCGCGAATTTGCCGTGTCGGGGTTGCGCGCTGTGGCCGCAGCCGAAGGCTGGGCGATTCCGGCGTCGAAGGCGGGCAAGTTCAAGATGTTTTCGCAGGTGGTGACCATCTCGCTGCTGATCACGTCGTCGGTTGACGGCGGGCCGCCGGTCGAAACCAAAGCGTTTCCGATCATCGCTTTTTGGACAGTGCCTGAAATGCATGCGGCTTTGGAGCACCTGTTCGGCCCGGGCGATGTGAACTGGCTCGATTGGCGGATGATATTTTACGGACTGGGGCGCGGGCTGTTGTGGCTGGTCGTGATTTCGTCGTGCTGGTCAATGTACGATTACTTCCGCCAGTTTTACATCCGCGCGCGCGAAAGTTTCGAATCGGCGCAAAGCAGTAAGTAACTCTTCAAGATTTTGGTGACGGCAATGATTATCGAATACGACGGCAAACGCCCGCGAATAGGCAAGGATGTTTTCATCGCCCCGACGGCGGTCATCATTGGCGATGTGGAGATTGGCGACGGCGCGAGCGTCTGGTACGGCGTCACGCTGCGTGGCGATGAAGGCCGCATCGCCGTCGGGCGCGGCTCGAACGTGCAGGACAACGCGGTCATCCATACGACGCCCGAAATCCCGACGATCATCAAGGAAGACGTGACCATCGGACACGGCGCCTTGCTCGAAGGCTGCACGATTGAGAACGGCGCGGTTGTCGGAATGGGCGCGATTGTTTTGCACGCGGCTGTGGTCAGCGAACAGGCGATGGTCGCGGCGGGCGGCGTGGTCACTCCCGGAACGGTTATTCCGCCGCGCACGCTGGCCGCAGGCTCTCCCGCCGTCGTCAAAAAAGAACTCTCCGGCGGAGCTTTGGCTTCGGTCGAACGCAGCGCGAAGATTTATCACGAACTGTCAGAGCATTATTTGAAACAGGGGCTTGGCGGCTGAGGCGTCAGTAAAAGAGAAGCAGTCAGAGCATCGCCACGAAAGGGAGGATGGCGTAAAATCGTGGCGGATGAAACTGGAAAAGCGAGGAGAATGCCGCAATGCAACAAACATCGGAAACAAATCCATTGGAATTGGCCGCCCAGGTTTACGAAGGGCTTTCTGAAAGCGAGATTGATGAGATTGAACGGATTGCGTTGGATAGGAATGATTTCTTTGGAGAAAGAATTCAATGACGCAGGTGTTGTTGGATACCGATGTTCTTTCGGCCATTTTGCGCGGTCATCCAACAGCGACGGCCAAAGCGGCGACTTATCTCGCAACCCATAATCAATTCACTTTGTAACTGCTCAGCCTTTCTTCGTCCCAGCGGGACGGTTTGATTTTAGGCAGGTCGTTTACGGCCTGCATGCAAAGGCAAACGATTTTCACGTCGCGTAGCGACGGTTGAAACCAGCGTTGCAATTGATTCAATCGTCGCTACGCGACGAAATATATTACTCGGCGCCTCATGCAGGCCGTAAACGACCTGCCTAAAATCAAACCGTCGCTACGCGACGAAGAGGGTTGAGCAGTTACAGATGATAAACATCCGGAGCCATCAGCGCGACAGATTTCACAACGAGCGGTCACAAAGTGATCTCACAAACGATTTCGCACTATCGCATCCTCGACAAACTCGGCTCGGGCGGGATGGGCGAAGTCTATCTGGCCGAAGACACGCGGCTGGGCCGCAAACTTGCGCTGAAAATCCTGCCCGCTGAATTCACTCAGGACGCCGAACGCGTGGCGCGTTTTCGACAGGAAGCGCGCGCGGCCTCGGCGCTCAATCATCCGAACATCATCACGATTTACGAAGTCGGCGAGCACGAAGGCGTTCACTTCATCGCCACCGAATACATCGAAGGCCGCACGCTACGCCACTGTTTGCAGCTTGCCGGAATGCAGTTGCGCGAGGCTTTGGAGATTGCGATTCAGATCGCTGGCGCGCTTCAGGCCGCGCACGAAGCCGGCATCACTCACCGCGACATCAAACCCGAAAACGTGATGATCCGTCCCGACGGTTACGTCAAGGTTCTGGATTTCGGCCTGGCCAAGCTGACCGAGAAGAGAGAGAGAGAGAGAGGGAGAGCAGGGGAAGAGGACACGCTGATACTTGCTCCCCCACTCCCCCACTCTCCATCTCCCCCACTCTCCTTGCCGGGCACGGTGATGGGCACGGTGACTTATATGTCGCCTGAACAGGCGCGCGGACTTGGCGTTGACGCGCGCAGCGACATCTTCAGTCTCGGCGTCGCGCTTTACGAAATGATCACCGGGCGTCCGCCTTTCGACGGCGCGACTTCGAGCGACGTAATCGCAGCCATCCTGGTCAGCGACCCGCGACCGATTTCGCAGCTCGTTGCGGGCGTTCCAGCGGAACTCGAATGGAATTTGAACAAGGCTCTGCGCAAGGAACGCGACGACCGTTACCAGACGATCAAGAGTTTTCTGAGCGATCTGAAGCACCTGAAAAACCGTTTGGATTTCGAAGCCGAATTCGCCCGCATCGGCCCGACAGGATTGGCCGAGCCGTCCGGTCGAATCAGCGGCGCCATCAGCGAAGCCGTCACCACCGAAATCAGCGGCGCTGTGAATCAGGCCATCGCCGCCCCGATTCGCCGCAGTTCGGGCCGCGCGGTTGATTCGCTGGCGATCATTCCGCTGGCCAACGACGGCGGCGACGCCGAGATGGAATATCTGGGCGACGGCATCACCGAAAGCATCATCAACACGCTCGCGCAACTGCCGCAATTGCGCGTCATCCCGCGCAGCACGGTCTTTCGCTACAAAGGCCAGGAAGTTGACCCCGAAGAGATCGGCAGGGAATTGGACGTGCGCGCGGTGCTCACCGGACGCATTCTGCAACTCGGCGATTCGCTGATCGTCAAGACCGAATTGGTTGACGTGGCGAAACACACGCAACTCTGGGGCGAGCAATACCGCCGCCCGTTCACCGACATCTTCGCGTTGCAGGAGGAAATCTCGCAGGAGATCAGCGAGAAGCTGCGATTGCAATTGACCGGCGAGGAGCGGCAGAAACTTGTCAAACGTTACACCGACAACACCGAGGCTTATCACCTATACCTGAAAGGCCGCTACTACGTTCACAAACGCACGCCCGATTGGATCAGGAAAGGCATCGAGTGTTTTTTGCAGGCGATTGACCTCGATCCTAATTATGCGCTGGCTTACGCCGGACTGGCCGAAGCCTACGGCTTCCTCGCGTCATCAACCGGTGGCCAGCCGCCGCGCGAGGCTTACCCGAAGGCCAAAGCCGCCGCGCTGAAAGCTCTCGAACTCGATGAAGCGCTCGGCGAGGCGCATTGCACGCTCGGATTTTTCCGGTTGCTTTACGACTGGGATTTCGCCGCCGCCGAAGCCGAATTCAAGCGCGCCGTCGAACTCAGCCCGAATTTCGCCAACGCCTGGGACGGTCTGGGCTTTTATTACAAAGCCACGGGCCAGCGCGAAGCCGCCATCCGCGCCTGCCAGCGCGCTCAGGAGCTTGAGCCGTTGTCGCTGTTCATCACGCTCAGTCACGCCTGGGCTTATTACTTCGCGCGCCAGTACGACCGCGCGATGGAGCAGGGACGCAAGACGCTCGACATGGACCCGAACTTCGGCTTCGCTTACTGGCATCGCGGAATGGCCTGCATCCAGCAGAAAAAGTTCGACGACGCCGTCACCGCGCTGCGCAAAGCGATCGGCCTCTCCGGCCCCGCCACGACTTTTATCTCTTACCTCGGATACGCCAACGCCCGATTGGGCAAAGAACGCGAAGCCCGGCAGATGATCGCGCAGTTGGAGCGTGTGTCGAAGCGCCAGTACGTATCGTCTTATTTCATCGCGATGATTCATCTGGGACTTGGCGATCTGGATCAAACTTTCGAGTGGCTTGAGAAGGCTTACGAGGAACGGTCCGGATTTCTGGCGTTCATCAGGGTCGAGCCGATGCTGGACGCTTTGCGCGGCGATGCGAGGTTCAAGGCGCTGGCTGAAAAAATAAAGCCCCTCAATTGAGCAAGTCGGATGCGCGGGTTATGGATTTAAAAAAGAGAGTCTGGGAAATTCTGGAAGTTGACAGACCAGGCGAGCCGCGAGGCAAGGTCTACGACGCCTTTGACGTGTTCATTCTCGTTCTCATCTTCCTCAACGTCATCGCGGTGATTCTCGGCACGGTCAAATCCGTCGAAGTCCGCTTTCAATCGGCCCTGCGCTGGTTTGAAGTCTTCTCAGTCGCCGTCTTCACGATTGAGTACCTGGCGCGACTGTGGGCCTGCGCGTCGCAGAGCAGATATTCACACCCGGTGTTCGGCAGGCTGCGGTTTATGTTTCGGCCGATGGCGATGATTGATCTGCTGGCGGTTCTGCCTTTTTACCTGACGTTTTTCACCGCCGACCTGCGCTTTGTTCGCGCGTTGCGGCTCTTCCGTCTCTTCCGGGTAGCGAAACTTGGCCGTTATTCGTCATCCGTGCGGCTGTTCGGGCGCGTGTTCAGGAGCAAGCGGGAAGAGCTTTTTGTCACGGCGATGATGATGTTGGTGATGATCATAATGTCGGCGTCGTTTATGTACTTCGCCGAAAACGAAGCTCAGCCGGACAAGTTCCCCGACATCCCTTCGACGGTTTGGTGGTCGGTCATGACGCTCACGACGGTGGGCTACGGCGATGTCTTTCCGGTCACGCCTCTGGGCAGAGCGCTCGCGATGTTGATCGCCATACTCGGAATCGGAATGTTCGCCCTGCCGGTGGGAATTTTCGGCGCCGGGTTTGTCGAAGAGATTCAAAAACAGAAAACCAGGAAAACGACCTGCCCGCATTGCGGGGAAGAAATTGGATAAAAGGGAATATGCCGTATGTAATACGCGAAGTCGCATATTACATACGGCATATTCTTCATCGCATCCGCCTATCTAGAATCCGGGACTCAGCGAGAGGTAGCCCATGATCCTTTCGTTCGACGCGGCGACATCGAAGCGGAAGGCGAAGTTCTTGCTCAGCCTGTATTGCACTCCGCCGCCGAATCCGGTGCGCCAATTCCTGGAACTGAACTTGTCGTTGACCAGAATCGCCGGGTCGGTCTTCGACCTGTTGTCGCCCCAGACCTGTCCCACGTCGGTGAAAACGATCAGGTCAAGCCCTTTCGTGTTGTCATCGTTTTGCGCCCAGATGGTTCGGCGGATTTCGCCCGCGAAGATGAGCGCGTTATTGGCCCGGAATCGGAAGTTGCGGAAGCCGCGCAGGTAGCTGCGTCCGCCAACGGTCGAAAGATCGTAAAAAGGTATCTGGCTGCCGCGCTTCGGGTTTTTCAGAGTTGTGTAAGCGCGCAAGGCCAGCGATGTCTTATCGCTGAAGATCGGAATATAAACGCGCCCGTCCAGTTCGGTCTCGATCCAGCCGAAGTCCGAAAACGCATTGCCGTTGTCCAGACCGTCAAACGAACTCAGCCTACCGTAAAGATACCCGCCTTTGGTCAGCCCGCGCTCGTTGTTGCGCAGATCAACTTCAGCGTAGGCGCCGTAGCTGAAGAGCTTTACGTTTTGCCCAAGTCCTGGGATGAAACGTGTGATCGGGACGACATTCGGATTGCCGGAGAAGAGCACGTCAATCGGCGCGTCCTTATCGTCTTTGCCATTGAACGCCCCCGTGTTGGACACCTGCGCATAGACGCCGACTTCCGACTTCTTGGCGAGTCTCTGAGAAAAAACCGCGTTGAAGCTGCGCTGCTCGGTTCCGAAGTTGGTTTCGAGCAGTTCGGAAGTGAGCGGGCCGATGCCGAAGAAATTGTCGCGCGTGCGGCGCGTGTAATTGAACCAGACTTCGCCGCGCGTGTTGTTGTTGCCAACTCGGGCGCCGACTTCGCCGCTGGTGTAAAAGCGGGTCGAGACCAGCGCGCGGGCGTAGACTTCGTATCCTTTGAGTTCTTCACTTTTGGCCGTAGTTAATTCGACGCCGAAGCCGAATCCACCGCCCTGCGCGAAACCGCCAAGAAGCGCGTTGACGTGGTCAACGATTCTGATGGCGTTGAGATTGGAGCGAACCGGCGCATTACGGTCACGCGAGATCGAGCGGTCGGAAAACTGGGAAACCTGCGATTGCGGGCCTGGAGCGGGAGCGGGAGTCGCGTTGCTGGCGTTGTTGTTGTCCGCCTCCGTTTTGTTCGTAGTTTTATTGGCGTTGGAAGTTTTGCCGGATTTTGGCGGCACGATGATCGGGTAATTGCCCAGAGCGAGAGGCGGCGTTGAAACCGAAGATGCGATGCTTGGGGAAGCTGAATTTTGAACGTCAGCGGATGCGTTCGACGACTGGCCGAAGGCGTCAACCGCAGCCGTCAAGGCCAAAGCCAGAGACGCGGCTGACAGCAGGGAAAGAATTCGCAGAGACCTACTCATTATTTTTGTTCCTCCGAATGATTGAGCGTTGGATTTGTGATTGCATTGTCGTGTTTGGCTGGGGGAATCTTACACCGTCGGGCGCCGTCGAGGTTGAATCAATTCGCCTGCGCGTCCGCATCAAATGATGAGTTTCGATCCGCCGTCCTCATTCCGTGTCGTCCTGTCTTTTCGCCAAACTTCCTTTTCAGATACGCTGGGCGTCGGTGTTCGGATCACGCCAGCGCCGAAATTTACCGCCAGAGTATACAACCAATGTCAGGCCTCGCCACGATTTTTATGGCCTGTCCGGGCCGCTTCAGTGAATTGGCGAGGCGAGGCTTGTCCGGCTTCGCTTTGCGGTAGTAGACTGCGGTCAACTCCAGATCACTCCCACATTTTGTACTCCCCGGAAAAAATTAAAACCACCAGGAGACGGAGGAGTATTTCCAATGATCAGATCGGCTCGGAAGATGGCCACCGTTCTAACCACAGGACTGGCCTTGACCGCGTTTCTGGCGTTTGCCTTCCCTTGCCAGGCTCAGGGCGGGAACGATGAATCGAGCGTGGCGATTGCGACAACCGACAGCGATAAAAGCGCGAATATCATCACCCCGAATTGGTCGCGGGTATTAAAAGACTACGTGTTGATACCGCCGCCTACACCCGATCCGCAAGCCACCGGCCCCGCAGGCCCGACACCAACCGCCAAGCCCACCGACCGGGTCAAAGTACGCGAATTCCTCGCGCCGTGGCGCGAAGTCTTCGCCGCTCTCAGATTCGGCCCCAAATACGTCAACGGGGTCGTGGGCGGCTTTGAGCAGGGGGCGGGTCTCGGCCTCGGCCTCGAGTTCACGACCGCCGACAAATTTTCCTGGGTCGAGTTCCGGGCTACAGCGCTTGTCTCCACACTGCTTGATCGGCGGTTCAGGCTCGACGCTGTCTTCCCAAAAATCGGCGACGAGCGGACGCACGCTAACCTCTGGTTCAATTACATGCTGATCAGAGGCTGGCCATTTTACGGCCTCGGCCCGCGCACACCGCAGGCGACAAGAACCAGCTTCCAACTGGAAAAGCGGTCTTACAACGGCCTGTTCCAGCGGGATTTTACTTACCGCATGAAAGCCGGTGTTTACTCCGGTCTGTCCAACACCGGCGCCACCAATGGGAATTCAGACGTGCCGCCCATAAATCAGTTCTTTTCGGGCAATCCGGCGGTCACGCCGGTCATAGCCTGGGCGCCGGGGCTGGATATGAACGCGGAAATTTTCTATTACGGTCTTTATGGCGAATACGACGGGCGCAACAACGAGCGCGGATTGACCAAGGGATTTTATCTTTACGGAATGTATGGCTCCTGGGACGGGATAGACAACGGCGCGCTGTTTACCGATTACGGCTGGTTGTGGGGATTGTTCGACGCGAGGGCTTACATCCCGCTCGCCAGCGACAAGACATCGTTTGCCGCGCGCGCCTTCGGCTCGTTTGAAAACCCGAAGGGCGGCAGTCAGATTCCGTTTTACTATCAATCCTTCATCGGCGGGCGTCTCTATGTGCGCGGCTTCCGCGACTTCCGCTTCCGCGCCAACAACGCGCTGGTACTCTCAACCGAGTTGCGCCAGACTGTCTGGGCGCAGACAGATACTCGTGGACTGGACATTCATGCCTTCGGCGACGCCGGGCAGGCGTGGGGCGACAACCGGTCGAAAACCGATCCGCAAGTCCTGGCCAACAACCAATTCAGTTCGAGCAACTGGCGCTTCGGTGTCGGCGGCGGCGTCACTTATCGTTATAACAGGGCATTCGCCGTGCGCATCGAGCTTGGGCACAGCAACGAAACCAACCTGGTGTACTTCTCGCTCACACGCGGCTTTTGAGCCGCGTCGCCATCAGGTAGTGTGAGGTTGCGCAGGCGTAAGCTCGCTCGATCTCGCGCCCGACTTCTTCATCAAATCGAAATTGTAGGCTAAACTTTGAGCGCCGCAGCGGCGTCGTCGGCGAGGATTTATCGCCGCAGACATCTGCGCGGCGCTTTTCTCAGCCACGAATGAACACGAATATTCACGAATAGCAGCAGTACACCGCTTTTCAAGTTCCAACCCAAATTCAACAGGAGGACGTTTATGTGGCGTGAGTTCAAGGAGTTTATCAGCAGAGGCAACGTGATGGACCTGGCGGTCGGCGTGATCATCGGCGCGGCGTTCGGCAAGATCGTCTCGTCGGTTGTTGACGATCTGATCTCGCCCGTTTTGGGGAAAGTTCTGGGCGGCATTGACCTGAGCGCGTTGAAATTATCGCTCGGTACGAAACTCGAAGGCGACAAGCTTGTCGAGGTGGCGATCAAATACGGCAGCTTCATTCAGAGCCTGATCAATTTTCTGATCATCGCTTTCGTGATCTTCCTGCTGGTCAAGATGTACAACCGGCTCCGAAAGGATACGGCGAAAGAGGATCCGCCGCCGCTTCCGACGCCGACCGAATCGTTGCTGGCCGAAATCCGCGACCTGCTCAAGGTCAAAGCCTGACCAACATCGCGGCAAAAATAGTGACAAACACGCGAGGCGGGGATATTCTCCCTGCCTCGCTTAATTTTTTGGTCGAACGGCAATCCTGGGAGGCGAAAGATGAAATTCTCCAGTTCTTCAAAATGGTTCAAACCGGCGATGATCGCGGCGGGCGTTGTCGTAGTGTTGTTGCTCGCGCTGCTCGTCATCCCGCGATTCATTGACATCAACACGTATCGCGGCCAGATCACGTCTCAACTTGAACAGACGCTGGGCCGCTCCGTGAAACTCGGCGCGATGGAGCTTGGCCTACTGCCTTCGGTCAAGATCAAAGTTGATGAAGTCGTGATCGGCGACGACCCGCAATTCGCCCAGGCTGATTTCGTGAAGGCCAAATCGGTGAAGCTTCAGATCGGCTTGTGGTCGCTGCTCAAGGGCAGCCCTGAAGTTTCGGGAATCGAATTGGTGGAGCCTGCGGTGACGCTGATTAAGGCCAAAGAGAGCAAGTGGAATTGGAGCACGCTCAAGCCGCTGCAATCGGCGGAGAAGGATTCGTCGCAGCCGCCGTTCGATCTGCTGGTGCGCGACGGGCGATTCACGCTGATTGATCGCAGCGTCAATCCGGCGGTCGAACGAAGTTACACCGGCGTCAACGTCGCGCTCGATGATTTCTCGCCGCGACAGGCTTTCGATTTCGTCATCGGTCTGACGATGCCGGGTGAAAAAGCAGGGAAGGTGGAGATGGAGGGCGAGGCCGGGCCTGTTGATTCTCAGGACGCGTCGCGCACGCCGCTCGACGCTCGCGTGCGGATGGAGGAGGCGGACATCGCCGGTCTGGAATCGCTGCTCGGCGTAACGTCGCCGCGCGCGGGGCGATTGACGATGGACGTGAAGATCAAAGGCAAGCTGGCCGAAGGGCTGAAGGCCGAAGGCGAGATCAAGGCCGATCAGTTGCGCCTGGTCGCGGGCGTTGAACCCGCGCGCACGCCGGTCGAAGCGGAGTTCGCGCTGACCGCAAAGTCGGAAGCGCAATCGGCGGAGAAATCCGCAATCTCGCTGGCGATTGATCAATGCGAGTTGAGACTGGGAAAGACTAAGGCCGACATCAAAGGCCACATCAGCCGCATCCCCGACGATCCGGCAGTTGATTTGCAGATCAATGGCGACGACGTGGCGCTCGACAGTTTGCTCGAATCAGCTTACGCCTTCGGCTTCGGCCCGCCGCCGGGAACGAAGGCGAGCGGCGCGGCCACCGTCAACCTGAAAGTGAACGGCAACGTGAAATCAATGGCATTGAACGGACAGGCCGGGATTCGTGATCTGAAATTTCAGAACTCTTCGATGCCGCAGGCGATGACCGTCTCGGAACTCAAATTGAATTGCACGCCGCAGGAGATCACCGCCTCGCCGTTTCGCGCGACGCTCTCGCGCACGACGGTTGATTTCAGCAATCTGAAGATCAGCGATTACGGCAAACAGCCGCGCGCGCATCTGGACGTTGCGACCAGCAACGCGCAACTCGACGACCTGATCAGGATCGCCGAATCGTTCGGCGCGCGGCCTGAAGTGACAGGCAGCGGGAATGCTTCGCTCAAAGCCGCGATTGACGCCGGCCTTAGCGAAGCGAGTAGCGCGACGACCATCAGCGGTTCGGGCAAGTTGTCCGGCGCGCGTTTGCAGATGGCGGGAGCGGCGAAACCGATTGAAGTGGCCAACGCCGATTTGAATTTCACCGGAGACAGTTTGCGCGTTGACAATCTCGCCGGGCAGCTTGGATCGAGCCAAGTCAACGGATGGCTTCAGGTGAAAAACTTCGATCAACCGCTTGCGGCTTTCGATCTGAAAGCCAATCAACTGAACGTCGCCGAATTGCAGCAGGCGCTTGGCGGCGGGCAGAGCGCGAAGAAATCGTCCAGCCCGATGCGCGCTGATGGCCAGCTTGCGGTCGGAAAGCTGATTCTCGAAGGTCTGACCGCCACCGACATGCAGAGCAAGATAGCGATGGCGAACAATGTAATCACGCTCGATCCACTGTCGCTGAAGCTGTTCGGCGGCGCTTATCAAGGATCGGCGCGGATTGATCAATCGCAGAATCCGGCGGAGATTGCGCTCAACGGAAATTTCAACGGGCTGGACATCAACCAGTTCCTTTCGTCGTCGGGGCAGAAAAGCGCGATTTATGGGCGCGCTGACGGCTCGCTCAACGTCCGAGGCCGCACTGGTGACGCGCCCGACGCGCTGGCGAAGACGCTGGTTGGAAACGGATTCATCGCCATCAGCGACGGCAAATTCGCCAGCTTCGATTTGATGAAGCAGGTCGAACTCCTCGGCAAACTGGTCAATCTGCCGACGGGCGGCGCGGGCACGGCGTTCCGCTCGCTCAAGACCAATCTGCGATTCGATCGCGGGCGGATGACGACCAGCGCGTTGCAGCTTTTGATGGATGACTTGTCAGTGACCGGCGAAGGCGCGATGCAACTCGGTAATGCGCCGTCCGTTGATTACGATCTGCTGGCGCGGTTGAGTCCCGGATTGACCAAACGCGTGATGCCGCAGTCTGGCGACGCCGGAGTCGGATCGCTGATTCAAGGCCTCAGCAAAGTCACGTCCAAGCTCGGCAATTTCTTCGTCGAGGGGGACGCGATGGTCGTGCCGATCAAAATGAGCGGACCGATCAATCAACCCGCTTTCGGATTGAACTCTTCGATGCTGGAAAAACGCGCGAAGGAGCGGCTGGTCGAGAGTTTCAGCGACAGGCTGAACAAAGAATTGAACAAAGATTCCGGCAAGGAACCAGGCAAGGAGCCAGGCAAAGACGCTGGCAAACCGAAGCCGGCTGATTTGTTGAAAGGCGTGCTGGACAGTTTCAAGAAGAAGGAAAAACCATAACCCTGGGAGAGCGCACGCGGCTCGTGCGCTCCCGGATTACCGAAGGACATCGCATGCCGATTCTCGAAGTCATCGTTTGCACGGTTGAAGACGCCATCGCCGCCGAACGCGGAGGGGCCAATCGCCTGGAGGTCATCAGCCGTTACGATGTAGGCGGGCTGACTCCATCATTCGATCTGGTTCGCGAGATCACTGCGGCGGTCAAAACTCCGGCGCGCGTGATGCTGCGCGAAAGCGAGTCATTCGTCGTGAACGATCAGGGAGAGATCGAAAAATTGTGCGACAAGGCGCGCGCCTTTGCCGACTTGCCGATTGATGGTTTCGTGCTCGGATTTCTGAGGGGCGCGCCGGGCGGATTTCAGATTGACCACGATCTCGTAGCGCGCGTCCTGGCCTGCGCGCCAAAGTTAAAAGCCACCTTCCATCGCGCCTTTGAAGAATTGCCTGACCCGATTGGCGCGATTGGCGAACTCAAACGCCATCCTCAAATTGATTGCATTCTGTCCAGAGGCCGGGGCGAGGCGTGGGCGGCGGAAGTTCCCCGCTTCATTGCGTGGGAGCGAGCGGCGCGCCCGGAGATCGGAATGCTGCTCGGCGGCGGGACTGACGCGGATGCAATTAAAATTTTTTGCAAGGCGTCGCCGATCCGCGCGTTCCATCTCGGACGAGCAGTTCGTGAGGAAGAAAGAATTGATGGCGAGGTGTTGGAGGAGCGGGTGCGGGAGTTGGCTGAACTGATCGAGACTTATTGAACGAAAATTCCCTGATCAAGCGCAGTGACAGTTATTAAAGAGAGCGGCGGATGCGTCCCCTGGCCGCTTTTGCGCTTCGGCGGCGCGAATAATCAAAACGGAATGCCTACCAAAGAATCTTTTTGTTTGAATCTGGCTGGCTTCGATTTAGAATACGGCCCGACTTCCGCCCCCGGAAGCCGTCTCTTCTTTGATGGCCGTTTTGCTGTGATGACTAATGAAGATTTCATCGCGCGTCACGCCAGACCGATTGCCGCGTTGTGGAAGACCGTTGCGGCCACCTATGGCGTTACTGAGCGGGAGTTCGCCGAACGGCTCGCCGCCATTCTTGCGCGCACAAATAATTCGACTGGATCGAAAGTAGCGGACGCCGCAGATTCAATTTCAAATCTGAAAGCTGGTGAGCTGTGCCTGGCCATCGCCTGCGAAAAAGGCGATGAATCGGCCTGGCGCGCTTTCGACTCGGAATACCGCCACACGATGCAGGGCGCGGCTCGCTCGTTGACCAAAGACGAAGCCGAGGCCGAAGACCTGATTCAGTTCGTTTTCGGCGAACTGTACGGCGTGCGCCTGGACGGCGACCGCCGCTTGAGCAAACTCGCGCATTATTCCGGGCGCGGGAGTCTGGGCGGATGGCTGCGCGCGGTCATCTATCAGGCCTTCATTGATCGCAAGCGGCAGACATCGCGGTTCGAGCAGGTCGAGGAGGTCGCCGAATTCGACCGCCTGGCGAACGAGGCCGCCGCTCACATCAACGGCAGGCTTTCGGCTCCAATCACTCAACCGGACGACATTGAAGACACACGGCTGCGGCAGGCTACGGAAGAAGCCATGACTCAGGCTTTCGCTGAAATCGAAGCGCGCGACCGGCTGCTCCTGAATTATTACTACTTCGACGATCTGACGCTGCGCGAGATCGGCCTGATGATGAGCGTTCACGAAGCGACGATCAGCCGTTGGTTGGCCAAAGCTCAGCGCGAAGTCAAACGCAAGACCGAGGAGATTTTGCAGCGCAGCTACGGTTTGCGCCGAACCGAAGTCGCCGAGTGTTTGCAGATCGCGGCGCGAACCGAACTCGATGTGCGGAAATTGATTGTGGATGTGAACGGCCCATCAATCGAACGCGCTCCGTGAGCGCAATCATCACGACACGCAAGCGCGACACGCAAGATTGATCCGCTCCCGCGTTCAGTGGTCTGGGCGGAGATAGAAAACAAATCTCAAAAATTATTCAACGGAGAACTTACCTGACGGTAAGTAAATCAGCAGTGGCAACCGAACGGAACAACACGGCATTGGAATTTGAAACGATGCTGCGGCGTCACTTGAAGAGTGGCGGCGCGCCGGTCGCGGCCTGCGCTGGTTTTGATTTCGACGTGGCCGGCGCGTATCTGGAAGACGCTCTCGGCGGATCGCAGCGCGCGGGTTTTGAATCGCATCTGGCTGGCTGCGCCGCCTGCCGCCGCCATCTGATCGAACTGTCGCGTCTGGCGCAGGCGGTTCCGCACGAGTCTGCAACTGCCGTAGTTCAAACCCCGGCATGGACTCAAGCAGGGATTCGTTGGAGAGAAGAGATCGCTGGCTGGTTCGATCTTTCGGGTTGGAATCTGAAATGGCAGATGGTCGGAGTTGGTGGAGCGGCTTTCGCTGTTCTGATTGCGGCGATTGGGGTGCAATCGTGGCGGCAGGAATCCAGACGCGCCGACATCGCCGCTTCGGCGCCTGTGTCCCCTGCGATGCAGTCTGATCAAGGGCAAACGCCGCAATCGCCTGCTCCCGAACCTTCGCCGCAAGATGCGCAGCGTCTTGACACCGGAAATTTAGTCGCGGTTCAGCGGGAATCCACGCGAGCTTCCGTGCCTCAACCGCCTCCCACAGTTGGGCCAAAAGACGGTGAGGCGAGCGTCGCCTCCGCGCCCCTTGGCGAACTGTCGAAAATGAACTCGCCGCAGCCGAGCGGGGCGCTTCAGTTCAGCTTCAGCGCAAGACAGCAAACGCCCATCGAAACCCAGCGAAATAGCGCTGATGCTCAGCAGACTCCGGCTTCGCAATCAACTGCTTCGGTGGCTCCCGGGTTGGGCGGCGTGGGCAGGCAGGTTATGGCCGAATTGAGAGAGGATCCGCGAGAACAGGCGCTGACTTCGCCAATTCAGGCCGAACGCAATGAGGCGAGCAATGACATTACCGCCCGCATGACACCGCCGCCCGGAATCAACCCGATGAATTCCGAACCGAAGCCGGCGCCGGCGCGTGGCAAAGCGCAAGCTGAAAAGCCTCCGTCGCGTTTGTCTGCGTTTTCCAGATCGCTTCTTCCCGTATCGAGGTCTGAATCGGGAGGGAAGAAGAAGCTTGAGCCGTTGGATGACGAATCGTTCAAGCCGATGACGGTTCGGATCAGGGACAAAGTCTTCCGTTTCGAGGGCAATATGTGGATTGATCAGGCGTACAAGCCTGAGATGCAGTGGCGCGTCTCGACGCTGAAGCGCGGCAGCAAACAATACGAGCAGGTTCTGTCCGAAGAGCCTTTGCTTAAAGAGTTCTTCGATCGCGGCCCGATCATCCTTCTCTGGAAAGACAAAATTTATAGAGTGCGGTAACCGGCGGCTGGCCGAAAACCATCAGCACCTTCCTTCAACTTCCCATCCTTCATTCGACCTTCTATAATCGCCACGCTTTTTACACGCGACCACACATCCATCGCGCATCAGAGGGAGAGTC
>WBZO01000631.1_pt1 | contig 68957 bp, 63 predicted proteins | sample 5204261 | NCBI WGS metagenome assembly WBZO01 (sample SAMN12412400, study PRJNA552823) | activated sludge metagenome | isolation source: activated sludge from anammox sidestream of wastewater treatment plant... | place: USA: North Carolina | collected 2017-09
CCTCGCCGTGGTGGAGCTTGCCGACTCCAAGGCGACCGGCGCCGCCGCCAACCGCGGCCGCAACGCCAATGCCGAGCGCATCACCTTCTCCGAGAAGTTCGCCTGCCCGGTGTCCGGCTTCACCATTCCGGAGATCGAGCCGCGCCTGTTCTCGTTCAACAATCCGTTCGGCGCCTGTCCCAAATGCGGCGGGCTCGGCGTCGAGCAGCATATCGACGCCGATCTCGTCATTCCCGACCGCGACGCGACGCTGCGCAAGGGCGCGATCGCGCCGTGGGCGAAATCCTCCTCGCCCTATTACACCCAGACGCTGGAAGCGCTCGGCAAGCATTACCGCTTCACGCTCGACAGCAAATGGAAGGCGCTGCCGAAGAAGACGCAGGAGGCGATCCTCTACGGCTCGGGCGAGGACGAGATCAAATTCGTCTATGACGACGGGCTTCGCTCCTACACGACGAAAAAGCCGTTCGAGGGCGTGGTCACCAATCTCGAGCGCCGCTTCCGCGAAACCGAGAGCGAATGGGCGCGCGAGGAATTACAGAAATATTTCACCGACGTGCCGTGCGACGCCTGCGCCGGCCACCGCCTCAAGCCCGAAGCGCTGTGCGTGAAGATCGGGGCCTTGCATATCGGCGAGGTGGCGCAGATGAGCATCCGCCGCGCGGGCGAATGGTTCGCCGGCGTGCCCGGCGAGCTCAGCAAACAGCAGAACGAGATCGCCGCGCGCGTGCTCAAGGAGATCCGCGAGCGGCTGAAATTCCTGAGCGACGTCGGCCTCGACTATCTTACGCTCGCGCGCGCCTCCGGCACGCTCTCCGGCGGCGAGAGCCAGCGCATCCGGCTCGCCTCGCAGATCGGCTCCGGGCTCACCGGCGTGCTCTATGTGCTCGACGAGCCGAGTATCGGCCTGCACCAGCGCGACAATGCCCGCCTGCTCGAGACACTGAAGAGGCTGCGCGACCTCGGCAACACCGTGATCGTGGTCGAGCACGACGAGGACGCCATCCGCCTCGCCGATTACGTGGTCGATGTCGGCCCCGGCGCCGGCGTGCATGGCGGACGCATCGTGGCGCAGGGCACGCCGGCCGAGGTGATGGCGAACCCCCATTCGCTCACCGGCCGCTATCTCACCGGCGAGCTCGGCATTCCCGTTCCCGAGCGCCGCGCGCCGGACGGCCGCCGCAGCCTGAAAGTGATCAACGCGCGCGGCAACAACCTGAAGACCATCACCGCCGAAATCCCGCTCGGCCTGTTTACCTGCGTCACCGGCGTCTCCGGCGGCGGCAAGTCGACGCTCCTGGTCGACACGCTCTACAAGGCGATCGCGCGCAAGCTCAACAATGCGAGCGAGGCCCCCGCCCCGCACGACAGGATCGAGGGGCTGGAGCATCTCGACAAGATCATCGACATCGACCAGTCGCCGATCGGCCGTACGCCGCGCTCGAACCCCGCGACCTATACCGGCGCCTTCACCCCGATCCGCGAATGGTTCGCGGGGCTCCCGGAATCGAAGGCGCGCGGCTACGAGCCCGGGCGCTTCTCCTTCAACGTCAAGGGCGGGCGCTGCGAGGCCTGCCAGGGCGACGGCGTCATCAAGATCGAGATGCACTTCCTGCCCGATGTCTACGTCACCTGCGATACCTGTAAAGGCAAGAGGTACAATCGCGAGACGCTCGACGTCACCTTCAAGCAGAAGTCCATCGCCGACATTCTCGACATGACGGTGGACGAGGCCGCCGACTTCTTCAAGGCGGTGCCGCGCATCCGCGACATCCTCACCACCTTGCAGCGCGTGGGGCTGGGCTACATCCATGTCGGCCAGCAGGCGACGACGCTGTCGGGCGGCGAGGCGCAGCGAGTCAAGCTCGCCAAGGAGCTGTCGAAGCGCGCCACCGGCCGCACCCTCTATATCCTCGACGAGCCGACCACCGGCCTGCATTTCCACGATGTGGCGAAACTCCTCGACGTGCTGCACGAGCTGGTGGAGAGCGGCAACACGGTGGTGGTGATCGAGCACAATCTCGAAGTGATCAAGACCGCCGACTGGATCGTCGATCTCGGCCCCGAGGGCGGCGACGGCGGCGGCGAGATCGTGGTGGCCGGCCCGCCGGAGACGGTGGCGAAGGAGAAGCGCAGCTATACGGGTGCGTTTCTCAAGCCCGTGCTCGCGCGCGGCGGCCCGAAGCGGAAACGGAGCGTCGAGGCGGCGGAGTAGCTTTTCCTTCAAGAGCAGTTCGTATTTCAGAGCAGCACTAGCATGATCCCCAATATTCCAGACAATCTCAACTTACAGCGCGTCGCTGGCCTGCTCGATCATCGCTCCGAGGAACCCGAAATTGAATACAAAGCTTGGATGGATCTCACCTCGGCAGAAAATAAATCAAAAATAGCCAAACATCTTTGTGCACTTTCCAATTATGGCGGTGGATGGCTTGTGTTTGGGATTAGTGACGACGGTTTGCACACCGAACCTCACCCTGGCGATTTAACTGGCTATAGCCAAGATGTAATAAACAGCATAGTTAGCCGTTATCTGCATCCAGCATTTCATTGCAACGTCCACTTCGTGCAATCGCGCAAAACTGGAAAGACGTATCCTGTAGTTCAAATTCCGCCCCACGGCGCTCAGCCAATTTGCGCCAAGTCAGATGGTCCCTTAGTTGACAAGCGCAGAGTCGGAGTGAGCCAAGGTACTCACTATATCAGAGTTCCAGGGCCCAGTTCCGTTCCAATCGACCACCCTGACCTATGGAAACAATTATTGCACCGTTGCGTAGTGCGCGAACGAGATAGCCTCCTTACGTCGATTAGTAGGCTATTCGCAGCACCCTCAGCCGTGCCCGAGCAATCGATACTTGATGACTATATTGATGATACGATCTTGCGCTGGAATGAACTTCAAACTGAAGGCTGGCTGGTCGACCCCAAGTCAAATAGAACAGCCCTCGGATTTCAGCTCCTGAATTCACAACGCAGCTCTGTGCGGCCCGTCAAACTATCGCTGCTCAAAGATTCTATACGTGAAGCGTCGAATGCAGTCGACGCGGAGTGTTCCGGTCTGATGACGTTTGACATCTCACATCGAGGCGAAATTGCACCACGCGTAGCTGTTGTAGGACAAACTGAGGGATACGAAGTGGCGGCAATCCAAGAGAAAGGGGCATACGTTTTTGCCCCTGCATATTGGCGCATAATGTCAGACGGAGTTGCCGCTGAAGTAAGGGCTTATCACGAGGACAGCGATTGGGTGCACGAAGTCATGAAACAACGGAGCTCACGCGCATGGAATCCTGGCGCGCACCTATCGCCACGCTTCCAAGCTGTGCGCATGTATGAATTTGTATTGTTTGTTCGGCATTTTTCCGAAGTATTTTCTAATGTTGAAAGTGTAGTATTGGCGGCCGATTACAGCGGACTAGAAAATCGATCTATACGCGATACGCGATCAGGCAGCTATTACAGCATTGATCAAAAATCGTCCTCTACAACGCGCCGTGTAAAAGTGGAAGTCGCAATCGAGAGTTTGACCGGTGATGGCACCGCTTCCACCGCTGCGCTTCTCTTAAATCCAATGCTTCGATTGTTTGATGGCTGGGAAGTCGGAGCTGAATTTATCCAGAAAGCGGTTAGAGATAATTCGTAGTATTGGGTTGATGAGTGCCACTGCATCCCATCCATCCTACACTTCTTCAAAACGGCCCCCTCTCCATCATCCGCGTCATCGCCGCCTGCAACTGGCTGATACCCGCGTCACAGGCGCGGCGTAGGCCACGCGACAGTCGCGCCTTAGGCGCTGCGCTACCTCCCGCGCGTTCGGGAAAGATGCAATACTGACGGCAACGGGACCAGGCTCCGAAAAGGCGGCCCATGACCAGCACCGCACGTCACGACGTCTGGGCGCGGCTCGTAGAGTGGGTTAGCGCCGAACCCACTGATACAGTCACAGCGACGGTGGGTTAGGGCGCTTGCGCGCCTAACCCGCCCTACACATCACGCCGCGTCCGCCGGCCTCACCCGCTTCGCGATCTCCGCGCCCTTCTCCTTCTCCACCACGGCGATGTCATACTGGCTCTGCAGGTCGAGCCAGAATTGCGCGCCGTTTCCGAAGTAGCGCGCGAGCCGCAACGCAGTGTCGGCAGTGATCGCGCGACGGCCGTTGAGGATGTCGGTGACGCGGCCCGACGGCACGCCAAGATCGAGCGCCAGCCGGTTGGCGCTCAGATCGCGCGCCGTCAATTCGCGCTTCTGGAAGCGCCGGGATGTGCGAGCGGAGCCATGACTTTCACCCTTTGTGGTAATCGACGATCTCGACGTTGAAGGCGTCGCCCTTGTTGAACGGCAAGCAGCTGCGCCAGCGCGCGTTCACGGTCATCGCCCATTGCCCCTTCCGGTCGCCTTTCAGCTTGTGCAGGCCGACGCTCCCGAGCGGGCTGCGATCGTTCAGCGACTTGGCAACGTTCAAGGCGAGCAGCAGATCGATGGCATGGTCGAAATCGAGGCCGCGCAACTGGTTCGGCTGCTCGCCCTCCCGGACCTTGCGCGTCGCCGCATTCCGCCGCGACCGGATCATGGCAATATCGCCGTTGCAGGAGGGTGTCCCGGCCCGCCGCCGGCGCGCAAAGCGGCCGATTGATTTTCTCCGTATTCGGGCGAACAATAATCGTCATGAGCGCGCTGCGTATTGTCGTTCTCGCCGTGCTGCTTGCGCTGCCGGCACTGCCCGCCGGCGCCGGCGGGCGCGACGATTTTCGCGCGGGCGAAGAGGCGCGCAGGGTCTTGAATATCGAGGAGGCGCTGCGGCTTTATTCGCTCGCCATCCAGTCGGGCGATCTCACCGACCAGGAGCTCGCCACCGCTCATTATCGCCGCGGGCTGGTGCGCGGCGGCGCGGGGCTGAACGGGGCCGCCATCGAGGATTTCTCCGCCACCATCCGCATCGACCGCAATCACGGCTACGCGCACAGTCTGCGCGGCTATCTGCACGGGATCGCTGGCCGGTTCGCGGCTGCGGAAGAGGACCACAACGCCGCTGTTGCACTCGCCCCGTCGATCAAGTCCGACACCTACCTGCCCTGGGCGCTCCAGCATTATGCCGACCTGCGCCGCCGCCAGCGCCGCTTTGACGAAGCGCTCGAAATGCTGGAGCGCGCGCTCAAGGTGCGCGAATACGCGACCGTCCATTTCCGCCGCGCGTGGGTCCGTGTCGACATGGGGCGCAACGATCTCGCCCGCGCCGACTACGAGCGGTGGCTGAAAGCCGGCGGCAGCGCCGCCAATTACTGGCCGGACGAGCGCGCCACCGTGGAGCGCCTGCGCACATTGCCGGACACCCGCTGACCGGCACGGGCGCCGCCGCAGCGCGGGACTTGACAAAATCCCGCATCTATGATTATTTTCCTATCACCTCGTCCGCTCGAGGGCGCTTGTCGCGAGGCGTTGCGAAAGGCGGGACGAAGGAAGGGGTGCCGCGGAGATACGCGGCGCAGCCTTCCTGGGCATGGGCGGGCAATTCCCGTCCCTGACCGGTGCGGCGCCCGCGCCCGTGTTTCGCAAGCACGGCCCCGGGCGACGGCGGGGCTCCGCCCGGGGCTACTGAAGGGCCCCTGCCGGGAGCCGGCTGACGGCCGACCGGCGGCGAAAGCCGCGTCCGGTCCTGCCGAAAGCGCGGCCCGCCGTCGCAGTGAAAACGCCGCCGATGGAGCGCCGCAAGGCGTCCGCGCCGCGCTCAAGCCTGCGCCGTTTGCGCAAAGGCAAAGCGAGGCGGCGCGGCTACTGAAAGGACAGTGCGCCCTGCGGCGCTCCGTCCCCCTTCGCCCGCGCGGCGAAGGGACGAAGCCAGGCAAGACCCGGGCGCGCTCAGCGCCGCGGGAACGAGAGCGTATGCCCGCGGACAAAGGATGCGCCCGCGGATGATGGAAGCCATGGATAACGGGCGCCCATGGGTAACGATGGATACGTATGTGCGTACATCGCGTCGCTTCGCGGCGCGTCGTTTCGCAGCCGGCGGAATTTGCGCCGGAGCAACGCAATCGTCATTTTAGAGCATGATCCGCGGAGATCGGGCCGGTCCGTCTCCGTTCGTCGCCGCGCAAGCAGGGATCCCGGTGCCCGATTGCCTTGATTCCCGCCGCAGCCCCTGCCCGGGCCGGCAAAGCCACTCCGGGTAGCGGAATGAGCGAAGAGAGAATGCGCTTCAATTCAAATGGAGCATACTCTGCACGCCCAACCAGCAAGGCGACACACCGTGAAGAAATCCCGTCAGCGCCCGCCCGCTCCCGCCGTCCCCGGCCCCGAAAGTTTCCGCCAGCGCCTGAAGAGCCTCTATGAGGGCCGCTCGGCGAAAGCGATACGCTTCCGCTACGTGCTGCTGTGCTTCGATCTCCTCACGCTCGCTTTCATCGTCGCCACCTCCTTCCTGCCGCGCACCATCCATGTCGAGATCGCCGACGTCGCGTTCGGCCTCCTGATCCTCGCCGATTTCTGCGCGCGCATTTACATCAGCGAACGGCCACTACGCGAATTGCTGCACCCGGTCACCTGGGCGGATGCCGCGGCCATCGTGTCCTTCCTCGCCCCGCTCGTCGGCGAGCCGGCCGGCTTCCTGCGCGTGCTGCGCACGCTGCGGCTTCTGCGCAGCTATCCGTTGCTCGCGCGCCTGCGCGCCGATTTCCGCTTCTTCCGCGCGCACGAGGAGGTCATCATCGCGGTCGCCAATTTCGCGGTGTTCCTCTACGTGATGACGGGCTTCGTCTACGAGACCCAGCATCTGAACAATCCGCAGATCACCAATTACGCCGACGCGCTCTATTTCACGGTCACCGCGCTGACCACGACCGGCTTCGGCGACATCACGTTGCCCGGCACGCTCGGGCGCCTCGTCTCGGTCGTGATCATGATTTTCGGCGTCACGCTGTTCTTCGGGCTCGCGCGCGCGGTGTTGCGGCCGAGCAAGGTGCGCTTCCCCTGCCCGCGCTGCGGCCTGCAACTGCACGAGGCCGACGCCGTGCACTGCAAGGCCTGCGGCCAGACCCTCAACATCCCCGACGAAGGGCGCGACTAAAGCATGATCCCGAAAAGTGCGAAGCGGTTTTCGGAAAAGATCATGCTCAAACAGAGCGCCAAAGCGGGATGACGATTCAAGGAAAACTCATCCCGCTTTGGCGCGCACTTTCGGCGATCGCGATCGCGTCGAAGAGATCGGCGAGGGTCTGCGGACAGGTGATATGCGGATTGTGGCTCGCATCGATCTCGTAATGCCGCCAGCCTTCGCGCCGCGCGCGCTCGTAGAATTGGCGGAAGCGGTCGTCGGGCGGATGGCGCGTGCAATAGACGTAATGGCGCGGCATCGCCGGCTCGCGGGGCAGGCGCGCGGCCTGCTCGAAAGTCTTCAGCGGTTGCGGTCGCCGGCGCGGCGATGCCCAGGCGAGGTCGTCGGGCGCGGTGTCGGGCGGCATCGCCTGCGGCGGAATGAAGCCGCCGTGCTGGCGCGCCAGCTCGCCCATGCTGACGCGGCGCTCGGGCGTCAGGCTGAACACGCTCTCCCCGTCCTTCGGCGCGAACGCATCGACATAGACGAGCGCCGCGACGCGGTCGGGCGCGCGCGCGGCGACGAGCGTCGCGACCATGCCGCCATAGGAATGGCCGACCAGGATGATCCCGGTCAGGTCCTCGCATGCGAGCACCGCCAGCATGTCCGTCACATGCGCCTCGAGATCGAGGTCGGGATGCGCCAGATGGGCGCGCTCGCCGAGCCCGGTACAGGTCGGCGTGACCAAAGCGTGCCCGCGCGCGGCCATGAGCGGATGCATCTTTTTCCACGCCCAGCCCGCCGACCACGCGCCGTGCGCCACAACGAATGTCGCCACCGGCCATTCCTCCCTGCACGTTCGAGCAAATTGAATCGATTTAATCCGATCTTCGAGACAAAGTCCGCCCATCGGTTTGAGAATACGGCAAGTCGGACTTCCTATGGTGGGCGCCATGGACAACATCCGCGCCCGCCAGATCATGCGCCGCAAGGCGGCAATGCGCGCCCTGCGCGCGCGCGACCGCCGGCGCGCGATCCTCACCGGCGCGGTGCTGACCGGGGCGGTCGCGATCGGCATCGTCACCGGCGCCTATTTCGCCCGCACGGTCACCACCGCCAAGACCGCTTCCTATACCGCGTTTCTCGCGCAGGCCGAGGAATTGCGCACCGGCACCGTCCTGTTCGTGCCGCTCGAAGGCAATATCTGCCGCCAGCGCATCATCGACAACGACACCTGGCACATGGCCGATGCCGGCAGCGTGGTATGCGACGAGGCGGTGTCGTGGAATTCGAGCGCGCCCGGCCAGAAATATTTCGTGGCGGTGCGGGTGGACGCGATCCGTTCCGGCTTCCGCACCAAATAGCGCACGGCGCCCGCCTGAAAGCGGAACGGCGGGCCGAAAGCCCGCCGCCCTGTCTGCGTCTGCGTTATCCGGCGCGCGGGGATTCAGCTTCCGACCGCGTCGGAGAGACACTTCTTCATGTGGCTGTCCTTGGCCGCGCCCGCCAATTTCCTGGCCGTGGAGTCCTTCTCACAGGTGGCCTTGGCGTCCGACTCGCACTTGGTCATGAAACTCGTCAGCGCCGCGCCGGCCAGTTTCTTGTTGCCGGCCTCGACCTTGCACGACGCCGCGAATGCCGCACCCGAAACAAGCGAGAGAGCGGCCGCAAGCACGATAACCTTCATCGATTCCTCCTGAGCGGGACGCGCGGCCGGGACATCCGGTGCGCCGATCCCGCGCGCATGTCGCGCGCCGACCATGGCCGCTCTGCGGCCAAAATCGGCGATCGACCAGAAATATTTTCCGGCCCGCCGGCAATCCTGTCGGATTGTTCAGCCGGCGCCCGGGGCGCATCGTTAACGATTCTTGCGGGTGCGCCGTGTAGGGTGAAACGATCCGTTTCCGGGGCTTTTGTGCGCCATGTCCGGCAAGTCCAGTTCTCGCCGCCGCGATCGCAACCGCGCCCTTGCGGCCGGCTTGCTGCTGCTCGGCATCTGCGCCGGCGGCCTCTATGTCGCCAGCCATTCGGTCCGCACCAGCGACACGCTTGCACACCGGCTCGCCTTGCAGGCCGGCAAGACGAGCGGACCACTCGCGCAGGCGGGCGCGCCCGACGCGCACGCGCAATCCGACGACGATCTCGTCACCGGCTCGATCCTGTTCGTGCCGGACACCGGCAATGTCTGCCGCCGCCGGCTGATCGACAACCGCACCTGGGCCATCCGCGACGACGGCTATGTCCTGTGCGAGGATGCCGCATCCGGTCTGCTCGGACACAATGCGGGGCAATATTCGGCGACATCGCGCGTCGAGGCGATCCGCGAAGGATTTCTCAAACGATAGCCGCGCGGCCTTGCCGCCGCGCAGCGCTCTCCCTATTTGCGCTTGCGCCGGATTTTCTTGGGCTCGGGCGGCTGCGCGGGAGCGATCATGAATTCACCTGCACCGACGCGCCGGGCCGCCGCCGGCACCCCGGCCGGACGGGTGAATTCGGGCCGGATCAGGCTCGGGCCGGCGGTGACGGTTGTCGTCGCCGGAGCCTGCGCCGCAGACTGGCCGAGCATCGCCAGAGCGGCCATGCCGGAAAGCAGGCCGGCGGATAGCGGATTTGTACAGAAAACATTGATCATTTGTCCTCGTCCTGCCTAATGGTCGCGCCATCGACCGATCCGATCATTCCGATGATTGGTGGTCGCTCGTAATCCCCCGGTTCAACAATCAGCAGACGGTCCGGGACGGTATCCAGAGGGTACCGACGATTTTCCGCTATCAAGCAACAATTTTTGCATTATATGATGTTTTTGAGGACAAAATTTGCTGACGTTGCTCACAGTCCCGGCAGGCCCATGCTGACTCTGTTCGAGGGGGAAAACGGCGCCAGCGAGACAATCCGTTTCATAGAAGAAAAAGGCGGCGCGGGTCTTTGGACCTACGAGCTGAAGACGCGCAAATCGGAATGGTCGCAGGGCCAGTTTGCCTTGCTTGGCCTGCAGCCGGGCCAGGCGGAGGCGTCGCACGAATTGTTCGAGTCGCTTACGCATCCGGAAGATCGCCGTCCGCCCGGGCAGTTCAATCACATCGTCACCCATGCGCTGCCGATCAACCGGACGGTACGGATCATCCGGACGGACGGACGCATCCGCTGGCTGCAGAGTCTGGCCGAGGTCCTCGTCGACGCCAGCGGCGCTCCCTACAAGGTCGTCGGCGTCATGTTCGACGTGACTCAGCACCATGAACGCCTGCAATTGCTCCAGGTCGGTGGCGACCGCTTCGATGCGCTGGTCCGCGCGCTGCACGCGGCGATCTGGACCGCGCGGCCGGACGGCCAGGTCGTGGATACGTTCAACTGGACCGAGCTCACCGGCGAGGATCCGGCTGTCTTCCTTGGCAGCGGGTGGCTCAACCTGATGCATCCGGACGATCGCCAGCGCTCGGTCGAGGCGTGGCAGGCCGCGCTCGCCAACAAGACGCCCTACGAGATCGAACATCGCGCGCGCGACAGCGAGGGCGAATATCGCTGGTACAAGTCGCGCGCCCTCCCCGTGCTGAATGCCGACGGCAACGTGCGCGAATGGGTCGGCGTGTCCGTCGACATCACGGCGGCCAAAGCCTGGCCGACGCCGCAGCAGGCGGAGCAGCCGCTCACCGGCGCCCAGATCCGCGCCGCCCGCGGCATCCTGAACTGGTCCGTACGCGATCTTTCCGAGAACGCGGCGGTGTCGGGCTCGACCATCCGGCGGCTGGAGGAAACGGACGGTCCGGCAAGCCCGGGCGAAGCGGCCATTCCGGCCCTGCGCCGCACGTTCGAGGAGGCGGGCGTCGAGTTCATTTTCCCTCCCGAAGGCAAGCCCGGGCTGCGGCCGCGCTGAGGCGATTGCAGCCGGACCGGCGCGCGGCAACGGCTCTCAAATACGCCGCGCAAATTTTGCGAAACCGGCATCCTCCCGTAGTTTTGACCGTGAAATTTCGCTTAATCGGGCAGTAAATCCTGACATGACATCGTCGCCCCGCACGCGTGCAACGCGAGTGACGGACGACATGATGATACGGGAAGCTCCGCGGCATCCGCCGCCCGGCGACGAGTTCGATGCAAGCCCGCGCGGTTCGACCATCGCGCTGCTGGAATCGCTGATCGAACGCGTACAGGATTGCGAGCGCGCCTTCGACCTGACGCAAATCGCACGCGGCGCTCCGCACACGAACGACATCGTCTTCATCGACGACCTCGCCGACGTGCTGGCCGGCAACGCCACGGTCAACGAACTGTGCGCGGATTCCGCGTCGATGGCGCTTGCCGCGCGCTACAGCGCGATGGTCAAGGCCGCCCTCCATGTGCTGCTCCAGATCCGCCAAATGCATTGCGATCGCGCCGCCGCCGGCGAGACGCGACAAGGCCTGCCGGCGCGCTGACCCGGTTTCCAAAAGAACCTCTCCCGCTCCGCTCTTGACGGCGCACCCGCTGCATCGCAGGTGAAGAAGCTGCGAAGGAGACGGACCGATGATGCGCAGAGGGCTTACGATCGCTGCTGCCATTGTTTTGCTCGCCGGCACGGCCGGGACGGCAGCCGCCAAATGCCGGACCTCCCAGCCGTTCGACCGCTGGCTCGACGACGTGCGCCGGGAAGCCGCGGCCCAGGGCGTGTCCGCCCGCACGCTGGCGCTTGCCACTCCCTATCTCGTCTACGACCAGTCGATCGTGAACCGCGACCGCGGTCAGGGCGTTTTCGCGCAGAGCTTCCTGCAATTCTCCGACCGGATGGCAGCGGCCTACCGCCAGACCCGGGGTGCCGCGCTGATCAGGCAGCATGCGTCGATCTTTGCGCGCATCGAGCGCGAGTTCGGCGTCCCGCCCTATCCGATCGCAGCGTTCTGGGGGTTGGAGACGGATTTCGGCGCGGTGCAGGGCGACCTGCCGACGCTGCGCTCCGTCACCTCGCTCGCCTATGACTGCCGGCGCTGGGAGCTGTTCCGCGAGCAATTGTTCGCCGCGCTCAAAGTCATCGACCGCGGCGATCTCACGCCCGAGGAGATGAAGGGACCATGGGCCGGGGAGATCGGCCAGTTCCAATTCCTGCCGGCGCACTATTACGAATATGCCGTCGATTACGACGGCGACGGCCGCCGCGACCTGCGCCGCAGCATTCCTGATGCGCTCGGTTCGGCCGGCAATTTCCTCAGGCAGCTCGGCTGGCGCCGCGGCGAACCGTGGCTGACGGAAGTGCGCGTCCCCCAGAACCTGCCCTGGGATCAGGCCGACCTCGAAATCACGCACCCGCGTGCGCAATGGGGGCGCTGGGGCGTCACGCAGGCCAACGGCCAGCCGCTGCCGGCCGACAATCTGCCGGCGTCGCTGCTGCTGCCGATGGGGCGCACGGGACCGGCCTTTCTCGCCTTTCACAATTTCCAGGTGCTGCTGAAGTGGAATCAGTCGCTGGTCTACACGACGACCGCCGGCTATCTCGCGACCCGCATCGCCGGTGCTCCTGCCGTGTCGCGCGGCCAGCCCAATATTGCGGTCCTGACCGCCCAGCAGGCCGCCGAGCTGCAGCGACTGTTGAACGCCCGCGGCTATGATGCCGGCAAGGTCGACGGCAAGCTCGGGCTGCAATCGCGCGGCGCGGTCAAGAAAGCGCAGATCAGGCTCGGCATACCGGCGGACTCCTACCCCACCCCCGACCTGCTGGAGCGGCTGCGCCGATAGCAGGTGGCTATAATCAGGCAGAGTCATGCGAAATCTGTATAGCTGCATCGCAACATAAAATCTTTTGCAACGCACAATGGAAGGCTATTTATCCATCAGATTCATTTCTGGCTTTGCCAGAAGTATCAAAGGGATAAAGAGCCATGTTCCTCTCCAATCTGGTCCGCTTCCTTCGGCAGTGGCGTGCCTATGACGCGAGCCTTCGGGAACTTTCCCGGCTGGGCGACCGCGAACTGGCCGACATCGGCATCAGCCGCTCGGACATCGCCCGCATTGCCTGGGAAAACGCCGAGAAGGCCGCCTGAGGCCGATCACATCGGTTATGAGAACGCCCGCTTCGGCGGGCGTTTTCATTTCTCGGACCGCGACTGCTGACGCCGCCAGGCATGTTGTGAACCCCGCGCGCTTGCCCTAGCTAGGGCACATGGTTTTGCCGCTCCCCATTCATGTCGTCGGTGGCGGCCTCGCGGGCTGCGAGGCCGCCTGGCAGATCGCCTCGCGCGGCGTGCCCGTCGTCCTGCACGAGATGCGACCCCGCCAGATGACGGCCGCGCACAAGAGCGACGGGCTCGCTGAGCTCGTCTGCTCGAACTCCTTCCGTTCGGACGATGCCGCGACCAACGCCGTCGGTCTCCTGCACGAGGAAATGCGGCGGCTCGGCTCGCTCATCATGCGCATGGCCGACGCCCATCAGGTGCCGGCGGGCGCGGCCCTTGCGGTGGACCGCGGGGAATTCTCGGCAGCGGTCACGGCCGCGCTGCAATCGCATCCGCTGGTGACGATCGAGCGCGGCGAGATTGCCGGCCTGCCGCCGCAGGAATGGGACAAGGTCATCATCGCCACCGGCCCGCTGACATCGAGCGCCCTGGCCGCTGCGATCCGCACAATCAGCGGCGAAGACGCGCTCGCCTTCTTCGATGCCATCGCCCCCATCGTGCACCGCGACAGCATCGACATGTCGATCGCCTGGTTCCAGTCGCGCTACGACAAGGCCGGTCCCGGCGGGTCGGGCGCCGACTACATCAATTGCCCGCTCGACCGCGCCCAATACGAGGCGCTGGTCGCTTCGCTGCTGAGCGCGGAGAAGACCGCGTTCCACGAATGGGAAGCCAGCACGCCCTATTTCGACGGCTGCCTGCCGATCGAAATCATGGCCGAGCGCGGGCCCCTGACGTTGCGCCACGGCCCGCTCAAGCCGGTCGGCCTGACCAATCCGCATAACCCGACGGTCAAGCCATTTGCGATCGTGCAACTGCGGCAGGACAATCGGCTCGGCACCCTCTTCAACATGGTCGGCTTCCAGACCAAGCTGAAGCACGGCGAGCAGGTGCGGATTTTCCGCACCATTCCGGGGCTCGAGAATGCCGAATTCGCCCGCCTCGGCGGCCTGCACCGCAATACGTTCCTCAACTCGCCGCGCCTGCTCGACGCCACGCTGCGCCTGCGCGCCATGCCGCGGCTGCGCTTCGCCGGCCAGATCACCGGCTGCGAAGGCTATGTCGAGTCGGCCGCGGTCGGGCTGATGACGGGCCGCTTCGCCGCCGCCGAGCGCCTCTGCGAGGCGCTCGACCTGCCCCCGCCCACGACCGCGCATGGCGCCCTCCTCAACCACATCACCGGCGGCCACATCGACACGATCGATCACGGTCCCCGCTCATTCCAGCCGATGAACATCAATTTCGGACTGTTTCCCCCAATCGCGCAGGTCCCAAGCCGCGACGCCGACGGCAAGCGCCTGCGCGGCAGTGCCAAGTCGATAGCCAGGAAACAAGCGCTGTCGGCCCGGGCGCTCGCCGATCTCGCCGCCTGGTCCGGCGCGCAAACGCGCGTGGCCGCCGAGTGACGATTCCAATTTTCGAACGCCCTGTTGTAGAAGGCGTCCGGCCATGACCCAGTCCGATACCCTGCCGCCGGAAATCGCCGGGCGATTTGTGAGCAGCGTCGTGCTCAAGCGCGACGTGTTCTCGACCGTCGAGCGCGGCCATTTCGTGCATGAGGGAGAGCGGGTCGAAGCGGTGCTGCGCCGGATCGATCTCGTGCCGTGGTGGACCTTCGGCCTCGCCTGGCACTTCCTCAACCGCGAGGCCCGCGCGCTGACGATCGCGGGCCGCCACGCCATCGGCCCGCAATTGCTGTTCCGTGGCCGCCGCACGCTCGTGCGCAGCTGGATCGACGCCCTGCCCCTGCATATCGCCCGGCCGCAGGGCGATGTCGGCTATTTCCGCTCGGCCAAGCGCGCGCTCCGGCTCATCCATCGCGACCGCCTGACCCACAACGATCTCGCCAAGGAGCAGAACTGGCTGCGCACGCCGGACGGCCGCGCCATGCTGACCGACTTCCAGCTCGCCACCCGTTTCTCGCGCCGTCATGCGCTGTTCCGGATCGCGGCCTATGAGGACCTGCGCCACCTGCTCAAGCACAAACGGCGCTATGCGCCCACAAGCCTCACGCCGGCCGAGAAGCGCGTGCTGGCGCGCAAGAGCCTGCCGACGCGCATCTGGATGGCGACCGGCAAGCGCGTCTATTACTGGATCACCCGCGGCATCCTCAATTTCACCGACCGCGAAGGCGGCGGTCCGCGGCTCGTCAACGACGCGCCGGCGCTCGCTGCCCACCTCAAACGCCATGTCGGCGTCGCCGACGCCGCGATCGTGGCGTTTCCCGACCGGCGCACCGGCACCGGCCTCTATGCTTTTGTCGAGGGCCGCGCGCTCAGCGACGCCGCCTTGCAGGCACATCTGACCGTCCTGCCGCAGAAGGCGCCCGAACACCTGCAGATCGTCGAGACGCTGCCGCGCGGCGCCGACGGCGCGGTGCGTACCGATCTCCTGCAACTCATTGCCATGAACCAGATCGACCTGATCGAGCCGCTGCTGCGCGACGAATCCGAAAAGCAGATCGTCGGCCGCATCGTCGCCGGCCGGCAGAACCTGCGCGACAGGTTTGCGTTCTAGAGCATGATCCCGAAAAATGTGAAGCGGTTTTCGGACAAGATCATGCTCAAACAAAGAATCAAAGCGGGATGACGGTTCGGAGAAAGGTCATCCTGCTACAAGCCGATCAGAGCCGCGCCGGCAGGTCGCGCGCCGCCCGCCACAGGATCCATTGACGCCGCCAGGCCGGGAGCACGCCCGCCGTCCCGCGCAAAAGCGTGGGCCGGATCAACGCAAGCGGCAGGAATGCCGGCCAGACCGGCGGCGGTGCGCCGCGCAACAGCGCGCGGGCGCGATCGAGATTGCGCTCGGCGAAGACTTTCAACTCGGCGGCATGCGCCTCGTCCGCCGGCGCGAGACTTACCGCACTGAAATCATGCGCCGCCCCGACCGCGTTCGCCGCCGCCGCGATCAGGTCGCGATCGCCCGGCGCCCGGCCATCATCGAGGCACTGCATGGCGGCGGCAAGGATCGCGCCGTGCGTTTCGGCGTTCCCGCGCTCATAATCCGGTTCGTGCAGCACGGGTTGCCCGTACAATTGCGCGCGGCGACGCTCGATCAGCCCCTGCATCAGAGCCGGTGCGATGGCGTATCGCGTCAGCGTCGCGCACAGCGCGCGGGCAACCGGATTGGCCGCCGCTTCGTCGCTGCGCCCGCCGGCCATGACGTCGTGCCACCATTGCAGCCGAACCTCGCCGGCAAGCGGCTCGCGTACACGGCGGGCGACGCGCGCGGTTTCCAGGTCGAAGCCATAGAGCGCATGCAGCACCGGGCGCGCCGCCGCCGGCGCGAACAAAGCCGCGAGAAAGCGGTCGCGGTCCTCCTCACGGAGCATTTGCGTGCAATACGAGAAGGCGTCGTCCAGGGTATCGTCCAAGGTATCGTTCATGGCGCGACCCTCAGTGTCGGCGCACAGTCAGTCCACCGCGATCAGCCCGGCGCCGACCTTGCGGCCTTCCGCCAGCAGGATGTTGTAGGTATTGGCCGCGTAGGCGGTCCGCGTCACGTCGAGCGCGATATTAAGAACGCGAAAACGCGCGCGCACCGCGTCCGCCAGCAATTCGCTGCGCTCGCCGGTTCCGAGGAAAAATATATCGATCCGGTCGGCCTGCGAAAAGACGCGCTCCAGCGCGCCTTCGGTCACATCGGCCGCCCGGGTCACGTCCCAGCCCCAGATTCCGTCCGGCAGGCACAGGAGCGATCCGCGGTGTGACATGCCGGCGAAGCGGAAGCCGCCCCTGCCATAGCCCTCGATCCCCGCGGGATACGGATAATGCGGCTGCTCCGGGCGCGTCACAATCAGCGGCGGCCCGGCGCCGACGGCTCGCGGAAGCGCGCCGGAATGTCGTCCTTGGCCGCCGTTTCCTTTTCCTTCGCCTCCGACAACCGCGTCGTCCCGACCCCGAGATAGATCAGGATCGGCGCCGCGATGAAGATCGACGTATAGGTGCCGACCAGCACGACGCCGAACATCATGGTCGCGGTGAAGGAATGGATGGCGGGGCCGCCGAACAGCAGCAGCGCCAGCAGGGCGAGCGTCACGGTCACGTGGGTGATGATCGAGCGCGACAGCGTCGAGTTGACCGAGATGTTGAGCAAGTCCGTCATCGACATCTTCTTGTAGCGCCGCAGCATCTCGCGGATGCGGTCGTAGATGACGACGGTGTCGTTGAGCGAATAGCCCAGAATTGTCAGCAGCGCCGCGATCGACGTCAGGTCGAAGTCGATCTGCGCGATCGACATGAAACCGATCGTCAGCACAAGGTCGTGGATGTTCGCGACCATCGCGCCCAGCGCGAACTGCCATTCGAACCGGAACCACAGATAGATCAGGATGCCGAGAATGGCCGCCATCAGCCCGATGGTGCCGTAAGCCAGCAATTCCGTGGACACGCGCGGCCCGACGACTTCGACACGCCGGTAATCGATATCCGGCCCGAGCGCGGCCCTCACCTTGGCGACGGCGGCCTGCTGGGCGGTATCGCCGCCCGGCTGCTGCTGGATGCGGATCAGAACGTCGGTCGGCGCGCCGAACTGCTGGAGCTGCACCTCACCGAGCCCGAGCCCGTTCAGCGTGGTGCGCATCTGCGCGATATTCGCAGGCCCGCTCTTGGACTGGACCTCCATCAGCGTGCCACCGACGAAATCGATGCCGAAATTCAACCCGATGAAGAAATACAGCAGCATAGCCACGATCGACAGCACGGCCGACAGCGGAAAGCTGATGCGCCGGAAGCGCATGAAATCGAACTTGGTGTCGTCCGGAACAATGCGAAGGAGTGGAATGCGCAAGGCGGCCTCGCGGTGAATGCGTGCGTCAGATCGGAATCGTTTGCGGGCGCCACCAGCGGAACCAGGCTGCGACCATCAAGCGGGTGAGCGTGAAGGCGGTGAATACGGTCGTGATGATGCCGATGCCGAGCGTCACGGCGAAGCCGCGCACCGGACCGGTGCCGATATAGAACAGGACGGCGGCGGCGATGAAGGTCGTGATGTTGGAGTCGAGAATCGTCGCCAGCGCGCGCGTGAAGCCGGCATCGAGCGCACTGATCGGCGTGCGGCCGGCCCGCACCTCCTCGCGGATACGTTCATAGATCAGCACGTTCGAGTCGACGGCGATGCCGACCGTCAGCACGACGCCGGCGATGCCGGGCAGCGTGAGCGTGGCATTGAGCAGCGACAGGACGCCGAAAATCATGGCCACGTTGATCGCAACCGCAATGTTCGCGAACAGGCCGAACAGGCCGTAGGTCGCGAACATGAAAAGGACAACCAGCAGCGAGCCGATCCAGGCCGCGCGGGTGCCCTTCTCGATCGAGTCCTGGCCGAGACCGGGACCGACGGTGCGTTCTTCGATGATCGTGAGCGGGGCGGGCAATGCGCCCGCGCGCAGCAGGATGGCGAGGTCGTTGGCCTGCTGCACGGTGAAGCCGCCGGAAATCTGGCCCGATCCGCCCAGGATCGGCTCGCGGATCACCGGCGCGGAGATGACTTCGTTGTCGAGCACAATGGCGAACGGGCGGCCGACATTTTCCTGCGTGGCCTGCGCGAAACGGCGCGCGCCATTCGAATTGAAGCGGAACGTGACGATCGGCTCGCTCGTGCGCTGATCGAACCCGGGCTGGGCGTCGGTGAGGTCCTCGCCGGAGACCACGACACGCTTCTCGATCAGGTAGGGCTGGCGGTTTTCGGCGCGCGAGCCCTGCAGGATTTCGGAATCCGGGGGGACCCGGCCCGGCTCGGGCGCCGCGGTCATGTCGACCATGCGGAAGGTGAGCTTGGCAGTCTTGCCGAGCAGATCCTTCAGGCGCGAGGGATCCTGCAAACCGGGCACCTGGACCAGCACGCGGTCGGCGCCCTGGCGCGCGATCGACGGCTCGACCGTGCCCAGCTCGTTGACGCGCCGCTCGACGATCTGGATCGACTGGTCGACCGACTGGCGGATGCGCTCCAGCATGGCCGGCTCGGTCACCGTGAGCCGGAAAAGCCCATTGCCGGCATCGACCACGTCGACCGAGCGCTGGCCGGTCGGCCCCATGATGCCGCCGAGCGGCTGGGCAAGCTCGCGGAACTTGGTCAGCGCGAGCGCGGGATCGGCCCCCTCACGCAGACGATATTCGACCGTATTGCCGCGAATGGCCGCAGCGCCCGGGCTGCCCAGCCGGTTCTCGCGCACCACGCGGCGCACGTCGTCGCGCAGCGCCTCGACCTTCTCCTTGCGCACCGCATTGGAATCGACTTCGAGCAGGATGTGCGAGCCGCCCTGCAGATCGAGGCCGAGCACGATGTGACGCTGCGCCCATTTCGGCCAGGTATCGACCACCTTCTCGGGGAAAAAATTCGGCACCGCGCACAGGCAAACGAGCGCGGTAATTCCGAGAACCACCGCCGTCTTCCACCGCGAAAAATAGAGCATCGTCCCGGACCGTTATGGCGCTGCAATCGGGCGTGAGGCGGACGGCGCGATCAGGCGTCGTCCTTGACCGGCTCGCCCTTCGTGCGCACCTCGGCGATCATCTGGCGGACTTGGCGGATGCGCATGTCCTCGCCGATTTCCATTTCGACCTGGTCGTCGTCGATGACCTTGGTCACCTTGCCGATCAGGCCGCCGGAGGTCACGACGGTATCGCCGCGGCGCAGGTTTTTCACCATTTCCTGATGCTGCTTCATGCGCTTCTGCTGCGGGCGCAGAATCAGGAAATACATGATCACGAAGATCAGGATGAACGGCAGAAGCGACACCAGCATGTTGTCGCCGCCGAGACCGGCACCTTGGGCATAAGCAGGAGAAATCAGCATCGAACGGCCCCTCTGAGCTTGCGTTCGGCGCGATTGTCCTGCCGGATCGAGCCCCGGCGCCGCGCCTGAAAATCGGCGCGGACTATAACCGGCACGCGCCCAATTGCAACGTTGCCGACGTCGCGCCGAGCGGTTTGGCGACCCAAATCCGGCGGCCAAAACAATGGGTTGCCGGCCGCCCGCGAGCCCGCTAAGGGGTGCCCCCGCAGGAACCTGACAATGCCCAAGGCCAAACGCCCCCCAAAAGCCGCCCGCCGCGCCGTCCCGGCCGCCGATCCGGCGCTGGCGCGCATCGCCACGGCGCTCGAGCGCCTCGCGCCGCCCTCGCCCGCAGCCCCCGACTTTACGGCCGCCGACGCCTTCGTCTGGCACGCCGAGGGCCACCGCCTCGCCCCGGTCGCACGCGTCAACCGCGTGGAGATGACCCTGCTCAAGGGCATCGACCGCATGCGCGACACGCTGCTGGAAAATACCGAGCGCTTCGCGCGCGGCCTGCCGGCCAACAATGCGCTGCTGTGGGGCGCGCGCGGCATGGGCAAGTCCTCGCTGGTCAAGGCAAGCCACGCAGCGGTCAATGCCGGGCTCGGCAAGAAGGCCGGAACGCTGAAGCTGATCGAAATCCACCGCGAGGACATCGAGAGCCTGCCCGACCTGATGGGCCTCCTGCGCGAGACCTCCTACCGCTTCATCGTTTTCTGCGACGACCTGTCGTTCGACGGCGACGACACGTCCTACAAGTCGCTGAAAGCCGTGCTCGAAGGCGGCATCGAGGGGCGGCCGGAGAACGTGATCCTCTATGCGACCTCAAACCGTCGCCACCTCATGTCGCGCGACATGATGGAGAACGAGCGCTCGACCGCGATCAATCCGGGCGAGGCGGTCGAGGAGAAGGTGTCGCTGTCCGACCGGTTCGGCCTGTGGCTCGGCTTCCACAAATGCAGCCAGGACGAATTCCTCGCCATGGTGGAAGGCTATGCCAGCCACTTCCGCATCCCGGTCCAGCCCGACGACCTGCGGCGCGAGGCGCTCGAATGGTCGACGACGCGCGGCTCGCGTTCGGGCCGCGTGGCCTGGCAATACATCCAGGATCTGGCCGGGCGCATGGGCGTCCGGTTGCAGGGCTGAAACGCCGCGCTTACCCTGCCGCCGGCAGGTGCTGCATCGGGTCGACCGGGGTCGCACCCTTGCGGATCTCGAAATGAAGCTGGGGCGACGTCACGTTGCCGGTCTGGCCGGACTTGGCGATGACCTGCCCGCGCTTGATCGTGTCGCCGCGCTTCACCAGGAGCTCGCTCGCATGCGCATAGGCGGTCACGTAGCCGTTTGAATGGCGCACGAGGACGAGGTTGCCGTAGCCCTTCAGCTCGCTTCCGGCATAGGCGACCACACCGTCGTCGGCGGCCTTGACCGGCGTGCCTTCGGGCAGCGCGATATTGACGCCGTCGTTCTGCTGGCCGGTCGGCTTGGGACCGAAGCCGGCGATGATGCGTCCGCGCGCCGGCCAGCGGAAACCGGCGGCGCCGGCATGGGCGTCCGCGCTCGTGGGCGGCTCATCCTTCACCGCTTCGGCGACCGGCGTTGCGACCCGCGCGGTCGGCATCGGCGCCGGCGCGCTCGCATAGCGCTGCGGGGCAGGCGCCGGCGGCGGCACGCGCGAGGCATTCGTCGCCGGACGCGCGCCCGGAATGACGAGGCGGTCGCCGATCAGCACCTTGTGATGCGGCTGGATATTGTTGGCGGCGGCGAGCTCGGTCACCGACTTGCCGTAGCGGCGCGCGATCCCCATCAGGCTCTCGCCCGGCGCTACGACATGCACCTGGCCGCTCGTGGCGGGGACCGGCGTCGTGCGATGGCTCGTGGTGTTGACGGTCGCGCGCATCGGCGCGGGCGCAGGCGCCGACGCCTGCGGCGGCGTCGAATAATTGTAACGCGGGATGACGAGGCGCTGCCCCGGATAGAGATAGGCGTTCGGCGGCAGGCCGTTGGCCTGCGCGATCGCGGACGCCGGCACGCCGAAGCGGTTGGAGACGGTGTCGAGCGTCTCGCCGTCGCCGACGGTGATCGCCGAGCCGCCTTCCCATTGCCAGGGACCGTTCGAGGAAGGACGCGCGGCCGCAGGCGGCGGCGCAGCCGGCGCGCGCACGGAACCGGTGACTTCGTAATGCGGCGCGGGCGGCGGCGCAGGTTGTGCGGCCGAAGGCTGATAGGAGGCAAGGCCCGGACCGCCGCCGGCGATGCCGGACGTCTGCGCGGGACGGGTCGCGGGTGGCGCCGAACGCTGCGGATAGGGCTGCTGGTAGCCGCCCTGATGCGAGGGCAAGGGCCGCGTCTCCACCTGCGCGGAGCGCTGCGGAACCGAGCCGGTGACGTCGCCGCTGGTGGGCGCGCCCGACGAGCGGAACGGATTGGAGAACGCGCCTTCGTTGAACCGGCCGGATTCGGAGCTGCATCCGGCAAGCAGGATCGGGGCGGCAACGGCGATCGCCAGGCACGGCCATGACGACGAGCGGACAGGCCCGACAGGGGGACGCATGATACGCACTCACTCAAACGCGACACGGGAAGCGATGCGCCCGAGTAAAACACTTGCGAAGTAAATAAGGATTTAAGCGGATCCGGACACGAAGCCTTAACCATGTTTGGACCTCGTAGCCGTCACAGCTCGCGCGCGGTGCCCGGCAGGAGCGGCACGAAACGCACCGCGATCAGCCGCTCCTCCTGCAGCGTTTCGCCGCTCTTGGTGACGCGCACGATATGCTGGGTGCCCGCCTGCGGCCCGAGCGGCAGCAGCATGACGCCGCCGTCGGCAAGCTGTTCGGTCAGCGCCTGCGGGATCTCCTCGGCGGCGGCGGTGACGATGATGCGGTCGAACGGCGCGCGCTCCGGCCAGCCCTGCATGCCGTCGCCGACCAGCACCTCGACATTGTCGTAGCCGAGCGCGGTGAGGCGCTTGCGCGCCACGTCGGCGAGCGTGCGGAAACGCTCGATGCTGACCACCTCGCGCACAAGCCGCGAGAGCACCGCCGCCTGATAGCCGGAGCCGGTGCCGACTTCGAGCACGCGGTGCTGCGGCTTCACGCGCAGCTGCTCGGTCATGTAGGCGACGATATAGGGCTGACTGATGGTCTGGCCGCAGGCGATCGGCAGCGCCTGGTCGGCATAGGCCTGCGGACGCACCGGAAAGTCGACGAAACTCTCGCGCGGCACCTCGTCCATCGCGCGCAGCACGGCGGGATCGCTGATGCCGCGCTGACGCAGCGCCAGCAGGAATTCCATGCGGCCAACCTTGCCGTGGCCCAATGGCGCATCCGGCACAGCGCCCTCCTCTCAGCGTCCCGCGCCGCGCTCAGTCGAACACATCGGCGAGCCGGGTCATGAACGGCTCGTCGGTGAGATCGAGCCGCAGCGGCGTGACCGAAATGCGGTTCGACACCAGCGCCGACAGATCGGAGCCGCTCGCCGCCGCCGGCCTGCCCTTGCGCGCGAAGGCGAGCCAGTAATACGGATTGCCGCGGCCGTCAAAGCGCGCGTCGATGCGCAGCATCTCCTGGTCGCGCGTGCCCTGCGCGGTGACCGAGATGCCCTGCACCTCGTCGGGCAGGCAATCGGGGAAATTGATGTTGACCAGCACGCCGCGCGGAATGCCGGTCGCCAGCACGCGGCGGATGACGCCGACGGCATGCGTGCGGCCGGTCTCCCAGTGCGGCCGGTCGCGCCCGCCCGGACCGTAGGCCTGCGACAGCGCGATCGAGGGCACGCCGAGCACGGTGCCTTCGAGCGCGCCGGCCACCGTGCCGGAATAGGTGACGTCCTCGGCGACGTTCGAGCCGCGATTGACGCCGGAGAGAACGAGGTCGAATTTCGTGTCGGCGCAGATGTGGCGCACCGCCATGATCACGCAGTCGGTCGGTGTGCCCTTGACTGCGAAATGGCGCGGCCCGATCTCGCGCAGCCGCAGCGGATCGTTGAGCGAGAGCGAATGCGAGACGCCGGAATTGTCGATCTCGGGCGCCACCACCCACACGTCGTCGGACAATTCGCGCGCGATCTCCTCGCAGACCTTGAGGCCCGCGGCATGGATGCCGTCGTCATTGGTGACCAGGATACGCATCAGAATTCCCGTGTCCCGGATGCGGCGCAGCGCAAGGCGGTGCGCCGCCGATCCGGGAGCGTTACGGACAAAGGACTGGAACGGTCCCAGATGCATAGCGCATCACTGCGCGCCGCGCCGCGCCCGGGACGACACATGGAAAAACGCATCATTTCATCTGCTCCCGATCGTCTTCAGCCCGCCCATATAAGGCGCCAACGCGTCGGGCACCGCGATCGATCCGTCGGCCTGCTGGTAGTTCTCCATCACCGCGATCAGCGCGCGGCCCACCGCCACGCCCGAGCCGTTGAGCGTGTGCACGAAACGGTTGCCGGCCTTCGATTTGTAGCGCGCATTCATGCGCCGCGCCTGGAAGTCGCCGCACACCGAGCAAGAGGAGATTTCGCGATACATGTTCTGGCCCGGCAGCCAGACCTCGATGTCGTAGGTCTTCTGCGAGGCAAAGCCCATGTCGCCGGTACACAGCAGCATGGTGCGGTACGGCAGGCCGAGCCGGCGCAGCACCTCCTCCGCGCACGCGGTCATGCGCTCGTGCTCGTCCCTGCTCTGCTCCGGTGTAGCGATCGAGACCAGCTCGACCTTGGTGAACTGGTGCTGACGGATCATGCCGCGCGTGTCTTTGCCCGCCGCGCCCGCCTCGGCGCGGAAGCACGGCGTACAGGCGGTCATCCGCAGCGGCAATTCGGCTTCGTCGGTGATCGCCTCGCGCACCAGATTGGTTAGAGAAACCTCTGCGGTTGGAATCAACCACAGTGTTTCATAGTTGCTGCTTGCGAGGATTGTTTGAAACGCCTTGCGAAGGTCTACCTCTCCCCTGACTTTTTCATTTTGCAGCGCCTCCCTCATGAATCGCATTGTACCGGTAAAATCGAGGTCGATGCGGTCATTTGTTTCGTCATAAGTAATGGCGTAATTGCCAAACGTATCCCTGACGTGCGGCGAACTCACCAATCGAGAAATTAACTGCTCCATCGAATCCAAGAGCGGTCCAGGTTCTGTCTTTTCTCTGAGGATTTTTGTTGGGAACTGATCGTCCGCAAACTTTGGAAGTTGCGCCGTTCCGAACATGGCGTCGTCGCGCACGAGGATCGGCGGATTGACTTCGGTGTAGCCGTGCTCGGTCGTGTGCAGGTCGAGCATGAATTGCGCGAGCGCGCGTTCGAGCCGCGCCAGTCCGCTTTTCAGCACGACGAAGCGCGCGCCGGAGAGTTTCGCCGCCGCCTCGAAGTCCATCAGCCCCAGCGCCTCGCCGAGATCGAAATGCTGCTTGGGCGCGAAGTTCTCTTTCTTGAAGTCGCGCAGCAGGCCGAACCGGCGCTGCTCGACATTGTCCTCGGAATCCTTGCCGTCCGGCACTTCGTCGAGCGGCAAATTGGGGACGGTGGCGAGCACCGCGTGCAGTCCGGCTTCGGCGTCCCTGGCCGCCTGCTCCAGTTTCGGCAGATTGTCTTTGAGCGCGGCGACTTCGGCCATCAGCGCGTTCGCGCGCGCCTCGTCCTTGCTCTTTTTGGCGTCGCCGATCTCCTTGGACGCCGCATTGCGCCGCGCCTGCGCCTGCTCGAAGGCGGTGATCGCCGCGCGCCGCTTCTCGTCGAGCGCCAGAAGACCGGCCGACGCAAACGCGGCCTGCGCGGCCGCGTCGAGGCTGCGGCGGTTCAGCGCCTTGTCGAAGGCCTGCGGGTTGTCGCGGATCCACTTGATATCGTGCATGACGGCGTCTCAACAGAATCGAGGGGCTTCTTATAACAGCCTTATCCGGCAGGTCATTCGCGGGCCATCCGCGGCGCTGCCATGACCGGCAGCCATGACCGGCAACCATGGCCGGGATCAGCCAACGCTCCGCCGCCCCTGTTGTTTGAGGCGGAGGGGCCGCCTGCCTTCGTTCCCCGCATCCGCGGGGACGTCCCTCCCTTCAACGGAAAGAGAGGGGGATGGTGCGTCGAGCGACGCAACCAGTCCGTAAGGGACGGCCCCGTCTCCGGAGCCGCCGCGTCTCCCGACGCACCATCGCGGCGTTCTCACTGCGACGGCGGGCCGCGCTTTCGGCAGAACCGGTCGCGGCTTTCACCGCCGGTCGGCCGTCAGCCAGCTCCTGGCGGAGGCTCATCAGTGGCCTCGGGCGGAGCCCCGCCGTCGCCCGGGTGCCGGCTTGCGAGACCGGCCCGCGGGCACCGCACCGGTCATGGCCCGGATTTGCCGGACCGTGCCCAGGGGAGCGGCGGCCGCCGTATCTCCGGCGGCGCCCTCCCCTTCGTCCCGCCTTCGCAACGCCTCGCGACAAGCGCCCCTCAAGCGGACGAGGTTGTATGAATATAATCCTAGTGAACAGGCCCTGTCAAGTCGCCTCTCGACGTCCCGGGAGCGCGGGCCAAAAAGTTGCGATCGTCAGGAAGACCGCGGCACCGGCCGCTTTCCGGCGTCCGGTCCGCAGACCGAACCGACGACACTATCCCGCCCAGGCAGGCACTGCGCGTCCCCAGGCGGGATGGCCGGGACAAGCCCGGCCATCACGACCATGACAGCCATGGAGCCAACCCAACGCAAAAGCATTTCCCAATGACACTGAACCAATCCCGGTCATGCGCGGGCTTGACCCGCGCATCCATCCGGTTGCCCGGCAATGACGGGGCTTCGGGTACGGGAACGAGCGGCGAGAGAATGCGCTTCAATACAAACGCGACAAACGCCGGCGTGCGCTACTCCGCCGGCTGGCCGGCGTTGCCGCCGTCCGCCGCCGCCTTGGCCTGCGCGGTCTTGGCCTGCGCGGCCTTGTTCTGCTTGTCCTGCACCGCCCTGACCTCGACCATGCGCACCGCCCAGATCGAGCCCTCGTAGAGAATGCACAGCGGCAGCGCGAGCGAGAGCTGGCTGATCACGTCCGGCGGCGTCAGCACGGCGGCGAGGATGAAGGCGATGACGATGAAGTAGCGCCGCTTTTCTTTCAGTTGCTGCGAGGTGAGGATGCCGACGCGGCCGAGCAGCGTGAGGATGACGGGAAGCTGGAAGGCGATGCCGAAGGCGAAGATGAGCGACATCATCAGCGAGAGATATTCGCCGACCTTGGGCAGCAGCGCGATCTCCGCCTGCCCGTCTCCCGGGATCTGCTGCATGCCGAGCGAGAAGCGGATGAGCAGCGGCATGACCAGGAAATAGACCATGGCGCTGCCGAGCGCGAAGAAGATCGGCGTCGCGACCAGATACGGCAGGAAGGCCTGGCGCTCGTTGCGATAGAGGCCGGGCGCGACGAACATGTAGATCTGCCCGGCGATCACCGGAAAGGCGATGAAGGCGGCGCCGAACATCGCAAGCTTGAGCTGGGTGAGGAAATATTCGAGCAGCGCGGTATAGATGAATTTCGAGTTTTCCGGCCCCGCCACCCACACGAACGGCCAGACCAGCACGTTGTAGATCTGCTTGGCGAAGAAGAAGCAGCCGATGAAGGCGATGGCAAACGCGATCAGCGCCTTGATCAGGCGCGATCGCAGCTCGATCAGGTGCTCGATCAGCGGGGCCTTGGAGGCCTCGATCTCGTCGTCGTCCCTGGTCACACGGTGTCTCCCGCGCGTTTGGGTTCGCTCTGCGGCGCCGGCGACGCAGGTTCGGCGGGCACAAGCTCGACGGGCACGGACTCAGGGGGCGGCGGATTGGCCGTGCCGCTTTCGGGCGCTGCGGTCGCGCCCTCTTCGCGCGTGCCCTGCTCGAAGGTCGTTTCGATTTCCTTGCGCGCGGTCTCGAGCGGATTGTCCAATCCGGACGCGGCGTTGGAAGCGGCACTGGCCGCCTCGTCGAACTGACGCTTGAGATCGGCGACCTCGGCCTCGCGCATCGCCTCCTGGAACTGGCCCTGGAAGTCGGACGCCATGCGGCGGACCTTGCCGACCCAATGGCCGACCGCGCGCAGCACGCCGGGCAGTTCCTTCGGGCCGATGACAATCAGCGCGACGATGCCAATGACGACAAGCTCGCTCCAGCCGATATCGAACATCGAATTGTCAACTCCGGACGGCCCGCCGGAAGAATGCGGGCCTCCTTTGTCCTCCTGCCGGCCGGCGTCGCGCCGCTCGCGGCGAACCGTTCGGACGGCCCGCGATCAGACGACCCTTGTTCAGACGGCCTTGCGGTTTTCCGTCGACGAGCCGGACGTGGAGCCGGACGCGGTCTGATGGTCGATCGTCTTGACCGGCTCGCTCTTGGCGTCGGCGGCCTTGTCGTCGTCCGCCATGCCCTTCTTGAAGGCCTTGATGCCCTGGGCCATGTCGCCCATCAGCTCGGAAATCTTCCCGCGCCCGAACAGCAGCAGCACCACCACGATCACGACGATCCAGTGCCAGATGCTCAAGGAACCCATACGCTTATCCTCCGTGGGCGACGGAAACGCCGCCGGTTTTTTTGAAAACTAGGCTCCGGTGGCGGCAAAAACAAGAACTTCCGCCGGGTCGAAGGCGATCCCGAGATCAGCCTTAATGTCGGCAATGGCGGCGCGCAGAATGCGGGCCTTCAGCGGGCGTTCGAGGCTCTCGACGGCGATCTCCAGAAGATCGACAGGCCCGGCAAACTGCCGGCGCTGCAGGCGCGCGGCGAGCCCGGTTCCGGGCGGATCGATGCGGATGGCCTGCGGCCGGATGGCGACCACCGCCGCCGCTCCCTCGGCAAGGCCCGGTGCGGCAAAGCGTCCGACGGCGGTCTCGGCCATGCCGCCGCGCACGATGCCGGGGATTTCGTTGAGCTCGCAGAAGAAGCGCGCCGCCTCCAGATCGGCCGGCCGCCGGTACATCGCCTCGGGCGCATCGACCTGCACGAGGCGTCCCGCGCGCATCAGCGCGATGCGGTCGGCCATGGCGAGCGCCTCGTCGGGATCGTGGGTGACGATGACGCCGGTCACCCGGCTCTCGCGCAGCACCTTGAGCGTGTCCTCGCGCACCTCGTCGCGCAGCCGCCGGTCGAGGCCGGAAAACGGCTCGTCCATCAGAAGTACGCTCGGGCGCGGCGCCACCGCGCGCGCCAGCGCCACCCGCTGCTGCTCGCCGCCCGACAGCATGTGCGGATAGGCGCCCGAAAGATGATCGAGCCCCACGCGCGCCAGCGCCCGCGCCGCCTCGCGCGCGGCCTCCGCGCGCGGCAGCGCGCGCAGCCCGAACATGACGTTCTCGAGATTGGTCAGATGCGGAAACAGCGCGAAGTCCTGGAACATCAAGCCGACGCCGCGCTGTTCCGGCGGCACGAAATGCCCGCGCGCGGCGACCTCGCGCTCGCTGATCAGGATGCGGCCCTCGGCCGGCTCCTCGACGCCGGCGGCCAGCCGCAGCAGCGTCGTCTTCCCGCAGCCCGAGCGCCCGAGTAGGCACATGATCTCGCCCGGCGCGATGTCGAGGCTCAGATCGCTCACCGCGACGATGTCGCCGTAGCGGTGGGTGACGTTCTCGTAGGTGACGCGCGCGGCGATGGCGGCCGGCGTGCGCCCGCCCGCCGGCATCGAGCCCGCCGCGGCGCCGGGAGCGGACACTCAGTCCTCGCCCGGCTCCGCCCGCGGCGCCAGACCCAGATCGAGGTCGCCCGGTTCGAGCGGGTCCTCGTCCTCGTGCAGGGCCGGATCGTCGGAGGGGAGTGGCACCGAGAAGCCGGGCGGCAGGCGGCCGTCGAGCAGACCGGAGCCTTTCAACTCGTCGAGGCCCGGCAGGTCGCTGAGCTGCTCGAGCCCGAAATGCGACACGAAGGCGTCGGTCGTGCCGTAGGTGATCGGCCGGCCAGGCACCTTGCGGCGGCCGCGCGGGCGGATCCAGCCGGTCTCCAGCAGCACGTCGATCGTGCCCTTGGATATCGACACCCCGCGCACGTCCTCGATCTCGGCACGCGTGACGGGCTGGTGATAGGCGATGACGGCGAGCGTCTCGAGCGCAGCGCGCGAGAGTTTCCGCGGCTGCACCGCCTCGCGCGTGAGCAGCCAGGACAGGTCGGAGGCGGTGCGGAACGACCATTTGCCGCCGACCTTGACGAGGTTGACGCCGCGCGGGGCGTATTCGGCCTGCAGCGCGGCGAGCGCAGCCTTCAGGTCGACGCCGGCGGGCAGGCGCGCGGCGAGGGTCTTGTCGTCAAGCGGCTCCTTGCTGGCAAACAGCAGCGCTTCCAGAAGACGCATCTCTTCCGGACGCTCGACGTCATTGGGCTCGGGCTCGTCGTTCTCCACAACCATCCGCCTTGCGGCCACGCTCGCCATTCCTCACGGCCTCCTGTTATTGTTTCACCGCTTCGGGCGGCGTTGCGCCCGGGCCATTCACGTCTGCCGGACCGGCCACGTGCTTGCGCACATAGATCGGCGCAAACGCCGCGTGCTGCTGCAGGTCGAGCACACCCTCGCGCACGAGCTCCAGCGTCGCCGCAAAGCTCGATGCCCGCACCGACACCGCAAGCTCCGGCTCCACGACATAGCTTATCAGGTAATCGTCGAGACAGCTCCAGTCCGCGCTGATGCCGATCAGCTTCTCGATCGCGCTGCGCGCCTCGGCGAGCGACCAGACCTTGCGCTGGGCGAAACGCACCTTGCCGAGCGCCTGCTTCTGGCGCTGCATCGCATAGGCGGTGAGCAGGTCGTAGAGCGTCGCCGAATATTGCGGATGCTTGATCTCGGCGATCGGCTCCGGATCGCCGCGTGAGAACACGTCGCGGTCGAGCTGCGGACGCTCGATGAGCTTCTGCGCCACCTCGCGGAGCGCCTCCAGCCGCTTGAGGCGGAAGGCGAGTGCGGCCGCCATCTCCTCGGCCGACTGCGCTTCCGGCGAGTTGCTGTCGGGCAAGAGCAGGCGCGACTTCAGATAGGCGAGCCAGGCCGCCATGACCAGATAGTCGGCGGCGAGCTCGAGACGCAGCTTGCGCGCGGCCTCGATGAAAGTCAGGTACTGGTCGGCCAGCGCCAGGATCGAGATTTTCGCCAGATCGACCTTCTGCTGGCGCGCCAGCGTCAGCAACAGATCGAGCGGCCCCTCGAAGCCCTCGACGTCGACCACGAGCGCCGGCTCGTCGGTCGCACGCTCGACGACGACCTCGCTTTCGAACTGGATGATTTCCGCGCTCATGCCACTGCTTGTCCGCCTGGATCCGTACCCGGACGAGCGGCGCCAACGAGCGTCGCAAACCGCTGCCGGGCGGCATCGAGATCGATCGCGGCCGGCGGCCGCCGGCGCGCCAGAGCCGCATCCGCGCGCGCGAGCGCCTCGCCCGCAAGTGCCGGACTGGCGTCCGCCACGGCGGTCATTTCCGCCAGATCGCCGTTGCAATGCAAGACAATATCGCAGCCCGCCGCAAGCGCCGCCCGCGTGCGCCCGCCCAGCGGCCCCGACAAGGCCCGCATCGACAGATCGTCGCTCATCAACACTCCCTGGAACCCGATGATTCCGCGAATCACGTCGCGGACCATTATCGCCGATGTGGTGGCCGGCGCGACCGGATCAATCGCGCTGAACACAACATGCGCAGTCATGCCCAGCGGCAGCGTCCGCAGCGCGCGGAACGGTACAAAATCGCTCGCCTCCAGCACCGCGCGCGGCGCATCCACCACCGGCAGCGCCAGATGGCTGTCGGCGGTCGCCCGCCCGTGGCCCGGCAGATGCTTGAGCACCGGCAGGACGCCGCCGGCCATGAGCCCTTCGGCGGCGGCGCCGGCTAGCGCCGCGATCTGGTCGGTCGTATCGCCATAGGCGCGATCGCCGATGATCGGGTCGGCCTCGGCAACCGGACAATCGGCCACTGGAAGACACGACACGTCGAGGCCGACCGCGCGCAGGTCGGCTGCGATCAGGCGCGCGCCGAGCGCGGCCGCTTCGAGTCCCGCCGCGCGGTCGTCGCGATAAATCCGGCCGAAGGCCGCCGCCGGCGGATAGACCGGCCAGTGCGGCGGACCGAGCCGCTGCACGCGCCCGCCTTCCTGGTCGACGAGGATCGGTGCGTCGCGGCCAAGACAATCGCGACAGGCCGCCGTCAATGCGCGCACCTGATCGGGCGTCTCGACATTGCGCCGGAACAGGATGACGCCCCACGGCGCGCTCTCGCGCAGAAGCGAACGCTCGTCGGCGGTCAGTTCGGAGCCGGACAGACCGGTGATGAAGGCGCGCACCGTCATGGGCGCGCATTAGGCGCGCGCGTCCGGCAGGGTCAAGATCGCCGCCGTCAATTCCTCTGGACGACGCACTCGCCGCCGGCCGCTTTCAAATCGCGGCAAAGCTGGCTTGCGTCTTCGGAATTGGCGAACGCGCCGACGAGCGCGCGATAATAGACACCCTTCTCGCCGAGATCGGCGCGGCGGATCACCGCCTGGCGGTTGCCGAGCAGATTGGGGAATTGCGCCTGCAGCGCGCGGAACGACGCCTGCGCTTCCGGCTCGGAGCGGCGCGAGGTCACCTGCACCGAATAGGCGCCATCGCCGGCGGGCGAGGAAAGGACGGCGGGACGCGAAGGCCCGGCCGCCGCCGTGCGCATCGTGGTGCCGCGCGGCGCACCGGATTGCGGAATGAGGGACAGCGGCGCGTTGGGATCGCCGGGGACGGCCTGCGCACGCGGCATCGCGGTGCGCGTCGGCGCGGCCGGCGGCGCTGCAGGCGGTGCAACATGGACGACGGGCTCGGGCTCGACGGCCCGCTGTTGCGGGACGACAGGCGCCGACGGAGCCGGAGGCGGCGCAGCCGGCGCGGCCGCGGGCTGGTCCGGCCGGATGACGACGGTGCGCACCTTCTTCGGCTCGGTGGAGGCGGGCGGCGTTGCGGCGGGAGGCTGGATCGAGCCCGCGGAAGCGGCCGGCGCAAAGGCTGCGGCGGAAGGCGCGGCCGGCGCCGAACCGGCGGCCGGATTCGACAGGACGACGCGCGGCGGCGGCGGCGCGGCCTTTACGTCGAGCGGCTGTTCTTCGCGCGGGACCAGACGCTCGGCCTGCGAGCGGTCGCCGACGCGGTCATAAATGAGCTTGCCGGAATTGGCTTCGGCCGCGGGCGCCGCGGGCACAACCTTGGTCGGAGCCGTACTGGCCTTGATGACCGGCGGCGTCGCAGGCACGCTCGGGCCGCTGAACAGCACGCGATAGCCGAACGCCCCGGCCGTGCCGAGCACCGCCAGCGCGATCACCGCCATGACCGTCAGCATGCCGCCGCGCCGGCGGCGCGGTTCGTCTTCTTCATAGAATTCGTCGGCGTCTTCCCGCGGCGGCATGGCGTTGTCGTAGCCATCCTGGTCGCCATGGCCGTAGCCCTCGCCCACCGCGCCGTAGCCGCCGCCATAGGACGCGCCCTCGTCGCGCCGCGCGAAGCGGTCGTGATAGCCGCCCTGCCGCGGATCGCGATCCGGCAGGCCGTCATCGCGAGCGCCGGGCCCGCGGCCATACGGATCGAAGCCGGGAACCGGCGCGGGCGAACCGTAATCGGGAAACTCATCCTGCGTGCGATAGGCCGCGCGCGGATCGGCGGACGGCGGTACGCGCGGATCGACCGGCGGCTCGGCCCATTGCATCGGATGGGAGACGTGACGCGGATCGTGTCCGCGCGGATCGGCGGACGACGGCGCCGGAGGCTGCGCCGACTGCGCGTTCTCGCGGGCAAAGTCGGAGAAGGGATCGTTCCCGATCAGGCGCGCAAGCTCGGCAAGCGGATCGCCGCCATTGGCCGACGTACTGCCGGAATGCGGCGCGGGCGGCTGACGCTGGAAATCGGTTGCGCGCGGGGCTCTCTTGTAACTGTCGTCCGCCATGTCCGGTTCTGCGACCTGTCTTGCGTTCACAATCGGTTCGTTGGCGTGTGACCGCGAGATGGTCACGATTCGATCCGTCACGTCAGCGGCAAATGCGCAGGGTCACCGCATCTCTTCCGGAGCCGAAACACCGAGAATGGCGAGCCCTGACGCCAGCACCGTCATCACGCCCTGGACCAGAGCCATGCGCGCCAGAGTCAGTTCTCGATCATTCTGGATAATGAAGCGTAAATGAGGCAGGTCCTTGCCCCGCGTCCATTGCGCATGAAATTCGCTAGCCAATTCATAGAGATAGAAGGCGATCCGGTGCGGCTCATGGGCCGCGGCCGCGGCCTCGATCAGGCGCGGATAAAGCGCGATCCGGCGCACGAGCACAAGTTCGGCCGGATCGTCGAGCCGCTCGAGCGGGGCGGAGGCGACGAGCGCGGCGCGCGCGGCGTTGCCGGGCGGCAGATCGGGGAACTGCTCGCGCGCCATGCGGAAGATCGAGTGCGCGCGCGCGTGGCCGTACTGGACATAGAACACGGCATTGTCGCGCGACTGCTCGATGACGCGGGCGAGATCGAAATCAAGCACGGCGTCGTTCTTGCGGAACAGCATCATGAAGCGCACGGCGTCGCGGCCGACCTCGTCGACGACCTCGCGCAGGGTGACGAACTCGCCCGCCCGCTTCGACATCTTCACCGGCTCGCCGCCGCGCAGCAGCTTCACGAGCTGCACGATCTTGACGTCGAGCGCGGCCTTCCCGCCGGTCACCGCCTTCACCGCCGCCTGCATGCGCTTGATGTAGCCGCCATGGTCGGCGCCCCACACGTCGATCAGGTTGCGGAAGCCGCGGTCGAACTTGGACTTGTGATAGGCGATGTCGGAGGCGAAGTAAGTGTAGCTGCCGTCCGACTTGAGCAGCGGCCGGTCGACGTCGTCGCCGAAATCGGTGGCGCGGAACAGCGTCTGCTCGCGATCCTCCCAATCCTCCACCGGCGCGCCCTTGGGTGGCGGCAGGCGGCCTTCATAGACCTCGCCGCGTTCGCGCAGCCAGGCGATGGTCTTGCCGACGGCGTCGCCCTCCTCTACCAGCGAGCGCTCGGAGAAGAAGACGTCGTGCCTGACATTGAGCGCGACGAGGTCGGCGCGGATCGCCTCCATCATCATGGCGATCGCTTTTGCGCGCACGAGCGGCAGCCATTCGCTCTCCGGTTTCGCCTTCAGGCGCGCGCCGTGCTCCTTCGCCAGCGCCGCACCGACGGGCTTGAGATAGTCGCCCGGATAGAGCCCCTCGGGGATCGCGCCGATGTCCTCGCCGAGCGCCTCGCGGTAGCGCAGATAGGCCGAGCGCGCGAGCACGTCGACCTGGGCGCCGGCATCGTTGATGTAGTATTCGCGCGTGACGTCGCAGCCGGCGAACGCGAGCAGGTTGGCGAGCGCGTCGCCGAACACCGCGCCGCGACAATGGCCGACATGCATCGGGCCGGTCGGATTGGCCGAGACATATTCGATGTTGACCGTCTCGCCGGCGCCCTGCCGCGCGCGGCCGTAATCGCCGCCGGCTTCGATCGCCTCGCGCAGCGCCTGCGTCCAAGCCTGCGGCCGGAGCGTGAGATTGATGAAGCCGGGACCCGCAATGTCGGCCGCCGCCACCAGCGGATCGGCGCGCAGCCGGCCGGCGAGCGCCTCGGCCAGTTCGCGCGGCTTGCGGCCAGCGTCCTTGGCCAGCACCATGGCGGCGTTGGTCGCCATGTCGCCGTGCGCGGCGTCGCGCGGAGGCTCGACCAATACGCGCGACCGGTCGATCGCGGCCGGCAGCAGGCCCTCGGCGATCAACGCATCGAGCGCCGCCAGCACGCGGTCATGGATGACGGCAAACAGGTTCTGGGGCCGGTCGTTCGGAGCCATCGGAGGGCAATTGCTTTGCGGGCTGGCAGGCGCGCGGCCTAACGCGTTTCGCCGCCGGAGTCAAAAATCGCGCCGATCCGTTTGCCCTCCGTTAACGATGCGCCGCCGCGAGAGCGGAGGAACCCGCCCCTTGCGCGTCCGCGCCTTCCGAAAGCGCGCAATCGCGCGGCGCGCGGTTACCGTTTATCCATCATGTTTGCAGGCGCCCGTACGCGACGCCGGAAAATTTAAGCGCTCCCGCTTAGGCTGAGGCTGAGAAAGTGCCGTCTTGACACGCCGGGAGGCGACGCGATGCGGGCGACACAGTTTTCGTGGCGCGAGGGCCGTGCCTGGGACCGCGTATCCGCCGACGATCTTCGCGCGGATCTCGTGCTCTATTTCGGTTCGCGGCAGGCGCTCGACGACGGCCGCCGCTACGACGAACTGCGCGCGATGTTTCCGCGCGCGCATCTGGTCGGGTGCAGCACCGGCGGCCAGATCAGCGGCGGCGACCTGACCGACGACGCGGTGGCGGCGACCGCGCTCTCCTTCGACGCCACGCGCCTGCGCGTGGCCTGTGCGCCGGCACAGGGGTCCGACTGTTCACGCACATGCGGCCGCACCATCGGCCGCGCGCTCGCCGATGACGGGCTTGCCGGCGTCTTCGTCCTCTCCGACGGACTGACGGTCAATGGCAGCGAACTGGTCGCCGGCATCATGCAGGAGATCGGCGCCGCGATCCCGGTGAGCGGCGGGCTCGCCGGTGACGGCGCGCAGTTCGAACGCACGCTGGTCGGCGCCGACTGCGCGCCCGGCCCCGGCACCGTCGCCGCCGTCGGCTTCTACGGCCGCGCCGTGCGCATCGGCCACGGCAGCGCCGGCGGCTGGGACGAGTTCGGCCCGCGCCGCAGCATCACACGCTCGCAAGGCAACGTGCTGCACGAGCTCGACGGCCGCCCGGCGCTCGATCTCTACATGCGCTATCTCGGCGAGGAGGCGGCCAAGGGCCTGCCCGGCACCGCGCTCCTCTTCCCGCTCAAGGTGTTCGACCCCGACCGCCCCGAGCACGACATCGTGCGCACCGTGCTGTCGGTGGACCACGACAACGGCACGATGACGTTTGCCGGCGACCTGCCGCAGGGCTGGACCGCCCAGCTCATGCGCGGCAGCTTCGACCGGCTGGCGCAGGGCGCCGGCGACGCCGCGCGCCAGGCCGCCGACGGGCTCAACGGCAGCCGCGGCGACAAGGTCGCCGTCCTCGTCTCCTGCATCGGCCGCCGCCTGCTCATGGGCCAGCGCACGCTCGACGAGATCGAGGCGGTGGGCACCGAATTCGGCCCCGACGTCGCACAGATCGGCTTCTATTCGTACGGCGAGATTTCGCCGCACTGGCAGACCGGCCTTTCCGAACTACACAACCAGACCATGACCGTCACGACTCTCGCCGAAGCGGCCGGATGATCACCGTGCACAAGCTGTTCGGGCGGCAACTGGCACAGGCGCGCGCGGCGGACGGGACGATCGATCTCGACGCGCTCGGCGCGCTCGTCAGCCAGGCCTATGCCGAATCCGACGAGGACCGCCGGCGTACCGACCGCTCGATCGCGCTGATGGTCGACGAGCTCGACCAGCTCAACCGCCATCTGGAACGGCTGGTGGAAGAACGCACGGCGGCGCTGCGCGCACGCGAGGCCGAGCTGAAGGCGCAGAACGTGCGCTTCGACGCCGCGCTCAACAACATGACGCAGGCGCTCTTGATGTTCGACGCCGAGCACCGGCTTCTAATCGCCAACAACCGCTATCTGGACATGTACAAGCTGACCCGCGACCAGATCCCGCCGGGCAGTACGCTCGAACACATCCTCGAATGCCGGCGCGCGGCCGGAACCTATTTCGGGGACCCGAAGTCGTTCACCGACTACCTGATACCCGCGCTTGCGGAACGCAAGGTGATCACCCGCTTTTCCGAACTGCCGGACGGGCGCACGATGTTCATCCTCATCCAGCCACTGCCCGACGGCGGCTGGATCTCCACGCACCAGGACATCACCGAGCGGCGACGCGCCGAGCAGCAGATCGCCTACATGGCGCAGCACGACTTCCTCACCAACCTGCCCAACCGCGTGCTGCTGCGCGAACGGCTCGAACAGGCCGTGCCGGCGCTCTGCGAGGGCGAACAGCTCGCCGTGCTCTATCTCGATCTCGATCATTTCAAGACCATCAACGACACGCTCGGCCATCATTTCGGCGACGAGCTGCTCAAGGCGGCGGCGCTGCGCCTGCGCTCCATCGTCAAGGCGTGCGACACCGTCGCGCGCATGGGCGGCGACGAGTTCGTCGTGGTGCAGACCGGCATCCGCCGCATGCAGCAGACGACCGCGCTGGCGCAGCGCATCTGTGAGGCGATGCGCCAGCCGTTCGATCTCGAAGGCCACACCGTGGTGGTCGAGGTCAGCATCGGCATTTCGCTCGCCCCCGGCGACGGCCAGGCCCCCAACGACCTGCTCAAGAATGCCGACATCGCGCTCTATCGCGCCAAGGCCGAGGGCCGCAGCACCTTCCGCTTCTTCGAACCTGACATGGACACACGCATGAAGGCGCGGCACGAACTGGCGATCGCCTTGCGCCACGCGCTCACCGAGGGCCAGTTCGAGCTGCATTACCAGCCGCTGGTCGCGCTTTCCGACCAGCGCGTGACCGCCTGCGAGGCGCTGCTGCGCTGGAACCATCCGGTGCGCGGCCAGATTCCGCCTGACACCTTCATCCCGATCGCCGAGGAAATCGGCATCATCGCCGCGATCGGCGAATGGGTGATCGGCAAGGCCTGCGCCGACGCCGTGCGCTGGCCGCACGACGTCAAGCTCGCGGTCAATCTTTCGCCGATCCAGGTGATGAACCCCAATCTCGTCTCGGTCATCGTGCGCGCGCTCGCGGTGTCCGGCCTGCCGGCGACGCGGCTCGAAATCGAGATCACGGAATCGGCGCTGCTGCACCATACCGACGCCACGCTCGCCGCGCTGCACCGGCTGCGCTCGCTCGGCGTCGGCATCTCGATGGACGATTTCGGCACCGGCTATTCGTCGCTGTCGTCGCTGCGCAGCTTTCCGTTCAACAAGATCAAGATCGACCGCTGCTTCGTGCAGAGCCTGGTCGACGGCGACGATTCCGTCGCCATCATCGAGGCGATCGCGGGCCTTGCGAAAAGCCTCGGCATGATCACCACCGCCGAAGGCGTCGAGACGCTCGAGCAGATGAACCGCGTGCGCGCGCTCGGCTGCACCGAGATGCAGGGCTATCTGATCAGCCGCCCGCGTCCGCTCAACGACCTGTGGCCGCTGTTTGCGACCGAATGCCGGCGCACGGGCACCGCCGACTGACCTGCCGTCGCGACCGGCGGAAAGCGATCACGCCCCGCCGCACACCTTCAGCGCAGCGGCGGCGTGTCGGCGAAAATGCGCGCGTGATCCTCGAGCGCATAACGATCGGTCATGCCGGCGATGAAATCGCCGATGCGGCGCGCCGTGCGCGCATCGTCGCCGCAGGCAAGGTCCGCACGCCATTCCTCGGGAAGGTCGCCGGGGCTCGCGGTATAATGGGCGAACAGGTCGCGCACCACCTCCTGCGCCTGGTCCATCACGTCCATGACGCGCCGATGCCGGTACATGCGCGGATAGAGAAAGTCCTTGATGCCTTTTTCCGCTTCCGCCATGGCCGCCGAAAACCCAACCACCGGCGCGCCGGCAAGGCGCACCGCCTTGACGTCGGCGGGCGCGAGCGCCGAAAGCCTGCGGTCCGACTCGGCGATGGCATCCTCGATCATCCAGGTGATCAGCCGGCGCACCAGCTCATGCGTCGCGCGGGCGGGTTCGAGCGCGGGATAGCGGGCGCGGATATCGCGGATGAGGCCGCCGGTCAGCGAAACCTGCGCGAGATCGTCGAGCGTGAACAGGCCGGCGCGCAGGCCGTCGTCGATGTCGTGGGCGTCATAGGCGATGTCGTCGGCGATCGCGGCGGCCTGCGCCTCGGCGCTGGCATGGCTCCACAATTGCAGGTCATGGCCGTCATTGTAGGCGCGGATGGCGAGCGGCAAGCTGTCCTGCGCATAATGGCCGACCGCCTTGCCGGCGCGGTCGGTCAGCGGCCCGTTGTGCTTGACCAGCCCCTCGAGCGTCTCCCAGACGAGATTGAGGCCGTCGAAACTCGCATAGCGGCGTTCGAGCGCCGTCACCACCCGCAGACTCTGCGCATTGTGGTCGAAGCCGCCGGCCGCCGCCAGACAGGCCGCCAGCGCCCGCTCGCCGGCATGGCCGAACGGCGGATGCCCGAGATCGTGCGCCAGCGCCAGCGCCTCAGCGAGATCCTCGTCGAGCCCGAGCGCGCGGGCGATAGAACGGGCGATCTGCTGCACCTCGAGCGTGTGGGTGAGCCGCGTGCGGTAATGGTCGCCCTCGTGGAAGACGAAGACCTGGGTCTTGTACTTGAGCCGCCGGAAGGCCGCGGAATGGATGATGCGGTCGCAATCGCGCCGGAAATCGTTGCGGGTCGGGCTCGGCGGCTCGGCCACCAGCCGGCCGCGGCTGTGGCCGGGATCGGAAGCATAGGGCGCGCGCGGGCGGGCTTGGACGGCCATGACGGACCCAAAATGCGGGCGGACTTGCGGCCTGCCCGGGCTATCGCGGCCCGCCGGCCTCGATTGACGCGACGGGTCGGCGCACTTAACTATCCGACATGGCTTCTGGCAACGTAACCGTCACCGACCGCGCGGTCCGCAAGATCGCAAGCATCCTGAAGGCCGAACCGGCCGGCGCCATGCTGCGCGTGAGCGTCGAGGGCGGCGGCTGCTCGGGCTTCCAGTACCGCTTCGACGTCGAGCGCGAGCGCGCCACGGACGATATCGTGCTGGGCAGCAACGAGGCGCCCGTCCTGATCGATCCGGTCTCGGCCGGGTTCCTGAGCGGTTCGGAAATCGACTATGTCGACGACCTGATCGGAGCGGCGTTCAAGATCAACAATCCGAACGCCAAGTCGTCCTGCGGCTGCGGCACGAGCTTCTCGCTCTGAGCGGACCGCCGCGCGCGGACGGCGTCACTGATCGCCGTCGCACTTGACCAGATCGACCTCGCAAAAGTCCCGCCGGTCGGCCGGCGCCGCGGCGCGGCAACGTTCGAGCGCGCGCGCCCGGACACCGTCGCGGCTTGCTTCCACCGCCCAGCCCATGCCGGGCGAATCGTCCTTGGGATCGAACGCCATCGCCAGGCAATGCTTCTCGGCCGCCCCGATCAGCTTGCAGGCCTTGCCCGCCTTGGGCGCGCCCTCGAACGCCTGGCACTTTTCGAGCGCGACCTTGCGCGCTTCCTCGACGGTCTTGAAATTGATCGCCCAGCCATAGGCGATGCCGTCGGCCGGACTGTCGGTGACCCCGACGGCGAGCGCGGCCGCCGCATGGGCCGCCGCGGCGCCGCCAAGCAGCGCCGCCGCAAGACATGCGGCGCGCAGCCCGCGCCTGATCGTCGTCACCCCCATCGTCTGCCGTCCCGTCCTATTCGGCCGCGACCGCGCGCCGGCGTTCCTCATCCGGCACTTCCTCAAGCTGCGGCTCGAGCGAACGCTTGAGCCTGCGGTCGATGGTGTCGAGATAGAGATAGATGACCGGCGTGATGTAGAGCGTGAGAAGCTGCGAGACGCAAAGCCCGCCGACCACCGCCACGCCGAGCGGCTGGCGCAGCTCCGCCCCCGCCCCGCTGCCGAGCGCGATCGGCAGCGCGCCGAAGATGGCGGCGAACGTCGTCATCATGATCGGCCGGAAGCGCAGGAGCGCGGCCTCGCGGATCGCGGCCTCCGCCGAGAGGCCGACGCGGCGGCGCTCGATCGCGAAGTCGATCATCATGATCGCGTTCTTCTTGACGATGCCGACCAGCATGACGATGCCGATCATGGCGATGACCGACAAATCCATGCCGAACAGCATGAGGGTCAGGATCGCGCCGATGCCGGCGGACGGCAGGCCGGAAATAATCGTGATCGGATGGATGAAGCTCTCGTACAGGATGCCGAGCACGACATAGGCGGCGAACACCGCCGCCAGGATCAGGACGCCCTGCCCACGCAGCGAATCCTGGAATACCTGCGCGGTGCCCTGGAAGCCGGTCGAGATCGTCGCCGGCAGCCGCTCGTCGCGTTCGAGCTTCTGGATCGCGTCGACGGCATGGCCGAGCGAGACGCCGGGCGCGAGGTTGAACGAGATCGTCACCGCCGGCTGCTGGCCCTGGTGATTGACGAGCAGCGGCCCGACCGTCGGCACGAGGCGCGTGACCGCCTCGATCGGCACGCTGCGCCCGCTCGCGGTCTTCAGATAGATGCGCGACAGCTCCGCCGGATTGGCCTGGTATTCCGGCAGGCTCTCCATGATCACCTGATAGTCGTTGGCCGGCGTGTAGATGGTCGCCACCTGGCGCGAGCCGAAGGCGTTGAACAATTCCTGCCGGACCTGGTCGATGGTGACGCCGTAGACGGCGGCCTTCTCGCGGTCCACCTCCACCATCATCTGCGGGTTGGTGACATAGAGGTCGATGGCGACGTCGCTGATGCCGGACAGCCGCGCAATCTTGTCGCGCATCTCCGGCGCGATGCGGTAGAGCGCCTCGGTGTCGTTCGACTGCATCGTGTACTGGTACTGGCTCTTGAGAATGCGGCCGCCGATATTGATGTTCTGGATGCTCTGGAAGAAGATCTGGATGCCCGGCACCACGTTGGCGTTCTGGCGCAGGCGCTGCATCACGACGGTGGCGCTGTCGCGCTCCTTCTTGGGCTTGAGCGCGACCAGCATGCGCCCGCTATTGCCGGTGGAATTGGGACCGCCGGAGCCGACCGTCGAGTTCACATAGGCGACGGCGGGATCGGCGCGCACGATCTCGGCGACCTTGCGCTGGCGCTCCACCATCGCCGGGAAGGCGATGTCGGTCTTGCCCTCGGTGATGCCGATGACATAGCCGGTGTCCTCGCTCGGGAAGAAGCCCTTGGGCACGACGACATAGAGCCAGACCGTGCCGGCGATGGTCCCGAACGTGACCATGAGCATGACGAACTTGTAGGCGAGCACCCTGTCGAGCGTCCATTCGTAGGCGTCGAGCATGGCCTGGAACATGCGCTCGAACAAGCGCAGGACCACGTTCTCCTTCTCGCCCTCGCGATGGCCGCGCAGGACGCGCGCGCATAGCATCGGCGTCAGCGTCAGCGACACGAAGCCGGAAATGATGATGGCGACCGAGATGGTGACGGCGAACTCGCGGAACACGCGGCCGACGATGCCGCCCATCAGCAGCACCGGGATGAAGACCGCGATCAGCGAGATGGTGATCGAGATGATGGTGAAGCTGATCTCGCGCGCGCCCTTGAGCGCGGCCTCGAACGGGCGCATGCCGCCCTCGACGTGGCGCACGATGTTTTCCAGCATGACGATGGCGTCGTCGACGACGAAGCCCACGCACAAGGTGAGCGCCAACAGCGTCATGTTGTTGATGGAGAAGCCCAGCATGTACATGACCGCGAAGGTGCCGACGATCGAGATCGGCACCGCCAGCGCCGGGATCACGGTCGCCGAAAATTTGCGCAGGAACAGGAAGATCACCATCAGCACGAGCACGATGGCGATCATCAGGTGGCCCTGCACGTCGGTCACCGACTGGCGGACCGAGATCGAGCGGTCGAACAGCGTCTCCAGCTCGATCGCCGGCGGCACCTGCGCGCGCAAGACCGGCAGCTTGTTGCGCACGAGATCGACGACTTCCACGGTGTTGGCGTCGGGCTGGCGCTGGATGGCGAGCACGATGGCGCGCGCGTCGTTGAACCAGGTCGCGACCTTGTCGTTCTCCACGCTGTCGATGACGCGGGCGACCTCGTCGAGCATGATCGGGGCGCCGTTGCGGTAGGCGATGATCACCTTGCGGTAGTCGGCGGCCTTCTCCAGCGCCCCGGTAGCGGTCAGGGTGACGTTCTGCTGCGGGCCGGTGAGCGTACCGACCGGCGCCGACGAGTTCGCCCTGGCCACGACCTGGCGCACCTCGTCGAGCGAGATGTTGCGCGCGGCGAGCGCCACCGGATCGACCTGCACGCGCACGGCGTATTTCTGCGCGCCATAGACCAAGACCTGCGCGACGCCCGGCAATTGCGAGATGGTCGGCGCGATGACGGTCTCGGCATAGTCGTTGACGCGCGACAGCGGCATCGTCTCCGAGCGCAGGCTGATATAGAGCACCGGGAAGTCGCCGGGATTGACCTTGCGGAAGCTCGGCGGCGTCGTCATTTCCGCCGGCAGCCGGCGCTGGGCGACCGCGAGCGCGGTCTGCACGTCGAGCGAGGCGCCGTCGATGTCGCGGTTGAGGTCGAACTGGATGGTGATCGACGTCGAGCCGGTCGACGACGAGGAGTTCATCGAGGCGATGCCCGAGATCGTCGACAATTGGCGTTCGATCGGGGACGCGACCGACGCCGCCATGGTCTCGGGGCTGGCGCCCGGCAGGCTCGCGCTGATGCTGATGGTCGGGAAGTCCACCGCCGGCAGGGCGGCGACCGGCAGCAGCCGGTAGGCGAAGGCGCCGAACACGATCAGCGACGCCGTCATCAGCGTGGTCAGGACCGGGCGGCGGATACAGACTTCGGACACGCTCATGAATTTACGATCCTGCGCTCACGATCCTGCGTTCACGATTGCGGCTTCACGATCCCGCCGATTTGCCGCGCGGGGCAACGCGCGTGCCGGTCGACAACAGCAACTGGCCGTCCGTCACCACCGTCTCGCCGCCGGACAGGCCCTCGGTCACGACCGACACGTCGTCGATGACGCGGTCGACCTTGATGCGCTGGACGGCGGCGGCGCCATCCTTGACCACGAACACGAAGGTTCCGTTCTGGCTGACATTCACCGCGTTCGAGGGCACCGTCACCGCCTCGTCGATGCGCGTGGTCAGTTCGGCGCGCACCAGCGTGCCGGGCCAGAGGATCTCGTCGTCATTGGGCATGGTGGCCCTGATCGCGACCATGCCGGTCGCGGCATCGACGGTATTGTCGATCATGGTCACGACGCCGGGGGCGCGCCGCGTCTCGCCCGGCACGATCGCGTCCACCGTCGCGGTCTCGGCGGCGAGCGCCTTGCGCACGTCGGGCAGCAGGCGCTGCGGCACCGAGAACGAGACATAGACCGGCGCCATCTGGTTGATGACCGCAAGCGCGCCGGTATCGGCCGGGCGCACGAAATTGCCAATCTTGACGCTTGCCGCGCTGATGCGCCCGGATATCGGGGCGCGGATTTTCGCGTAATCGAGCTGAACCTTCAGGTTCTCGAGCGTGGCCTTGTTGGACTCGGCGGTGGCGCGCGAGATATTGGCCTGGGTCTGGGCGTTGTTGAGCGTGACGACGGTCGTGGCGTTCTTGGCGACAAGCTCGGTGTAGCGCTGCACGTCGCGCTCGGCCTGTTCGAGCTGCGCCAGCGCGCCGGCGATCACCGCCTCCACGCGCTTGATCTCGGCCTCGATCTGGCGGCTGTCGAGCGTGAACAGCAGGTCGCCTTCCTTGACGCGCGCGCCGTCGGAGAAGTGAACCCCGGTAATGACCGATTCAAGCCGCGGCTTGATCGCCACGCTGGCGATCGGAACCACGTTGCCGAGCGCCTCGATGCGCACGGGTACGCGCTGGCGCTGCACAATCGCGACCTCCACCGGCACCGCGCGCGGAGCCTGCGCGTTCTGCGCGGCGGCGTTGTTGGGCGTCCAGTAAATGCGCGTCAGGACGACCGCGGCGACGACGGCCACCGCCGCGCCCGCGACCCAAAGCCAAGTCCGTTTCGTCATCCGTCCTGCTCGGCCCGGATTATCGGCGTTCCGGGCTCCCTCATGTTTCGGCCGCCCGCAGCCCGGCGCCAAGGCGAAAGTCTGGAACTGGTATCATAATTCCGATTCAGGCAGCATTAAATGTCGGTTAGGCGGTAAACACCGCCCGGCCGCCGAAATGCCCGAAGATCGGGCCGGGCCGCCCGCGTCGGGGAACCGGCCCGTTTACCATCGCAGCGACCGGAAACAGACATGCGCGTGGCCACCTGGAACATCAACTCGATCAAGCAACGCATCGACAATCTGGCCGCCTGGCTCACCGAGCGCGCCCCCGACATCGTCTGCCTGCAGGAAACCAAATGCGTCGACGAGGCCTTTCCGCGCGAGCCGCTGGAGAGCCTCGGCTACAATGTTGCCTTTCATGGACAGAAGACGTTCAACGGCGTCGCCATCCTCTCCAAATACCGCTTCGACGAGGTGACGGCGCGGCTGCCCGGAGACGGCGCCGACGAACAGGCGCGCTTCCTCGAGGCGGTGATCTCGACCCCGCAGGGGGCGCTGCGCATCGCTTCCATCTACCTGCCCAACGGCAACCCGGTGAATACCGAGAAGTATCCCTATAAACTCAAATGGTTAGAGAGACTTCATCACTACGCGGCCGAACGGCTTAAACTGGAAGAATATCTGATCCTGGCAGGCGATTATAATGTCATCCCGAACCCGGCCGACGTCTACGATCCCGCGGGCTGGATCGACGACGCCCTGTTCCGTCCGCAGAGCCGGGAGAAATTCCACGCCCTTACCCATCTGGGGCTGACCGACGCGGTGCGCGCGACAAGCGACGCGCCCGGCCTCTACACGTTCTGGGACTATCAGGCCGGTGCCTGGCCGAAGAACAACGGCCTGCGCATCGACCATATCCTGCTCTCCCCGCGCGCCGCCGACCGGCTGACCGCGACCGCCATCGACCGCCAGGTGCGAAGCTGGGAGAAGCCCTCGGACCACGTGCCGGTGGTGGCCGAACTCGCCATCGGCTGACCGTCCCGGCGGGCGCGCCGCCGCGAAGCCCGAACCGTCAATCGCGCTTTTCGAAGCTCAGTCGTGATTTTCGGAGTTCAGTCGCGCCGGCCCTTGAGCCAGCCTTCCAGATAGACGAGCGCGAGCTGCCGTTCGTCGTCGGTCGCCTGCTCGTTCGCCGCCTTGAGCATGTCGCGGATCCACTGATCCTCGGGCTCGGCATTGTCGCTTGCCAGCATCAGCCACATCAGTCCGCGCGCGCCCTGGCGCGGCACGATCTCGCCCTTGAACAGCACGCTGCCGAGCAGCGCCTGCGCGCGGTGCTGGCCCTTGCCGGCGGACAGCGACAGCCAGCGCAGCGCCTGGCGCGAGTCGCGCGTCGTGCCGATGCCGTCGAGATAGAGCCGGGCGAGATTGTATTGCGCGTCGGCGTCGCCGAAATAGGACGCCGCATAGGCGAACATTTCGCGCGCGCGCGCGCGATTCGCCCGCACTTCCGAATTGGGAATGCCCTTGAGGTAATAATGGCCGAGCTGCACGAAGGCGTTGGCCACGAAACGCGCGTGCGGCGTATCCGGCGAGTCCTCGGCATGGCTGTCGGCGATGCGGCTGAAATAGTCGAACGCGCGCCGGTCGTTGCGCGGCACGCCCTCGCCCGCCGCGTACATGCGTCCAAGCTTCCATTGCGCGGCGGTATGGCCGTGCTCGGCGGCGTATTGCAGCGAGGTCAGCCCCTTCTCGGTCTCGCCCGCGCGCAGCGACTGGGCGGCATTGACGAAAGCCTCGCGCGCACTGAGCGCGGGCTTCACGTCGGCAGGCGTACGGGTCCCGTCGAACGCAAAGGCCGGCGCCAGCGTGAACACCACGCCGGCCAGCGTCATGCGGGCTCCGTTACTGGTCAGCATAACTTATCTTCTCGGCCGCTCCGCCCGGATGGGTCACCGCGCCGTCCACGGCCGGCCCCACCTGCTGGGCGTATTTCCACAGATAGCCCGACGTGTAGTCGTTCTCGCGCGGCGTCCAGGAACCGCGGCGCTTCTGCAATTCCTCGTCGGACAGTTTCACGGTCAGGATGCCCTTCTCGGCATCGAGCTCGATCATGTCGCCGTCGCGGATGAGCGCGATCGGGCCGCCGACCGCGGCTTCCGGTCCGACATGGCCGACGCAGAACCCGCGCGTGGCGCCGGAGAAGCGGCCGTCGGTGATCAGCGCGACCTTGTCGCCCATGCCCTGGCCGTAGAGCGCGGCCGTGGTCGAGAGCATCTCGCGCATGCCGGGTCCGCCGCGCGGACCTTCGTAACGGATGACGAGCACCTCGCCTTCCTTGTATTTCTTTTCCTTCACCGCCTTGAAGCACGCCTCCTCGCCGTCGAAGCAGCGCGCCGGGCCGGTGAATTTCAGGTTCGTCATGCCGGCGACTTTGACGATCGCGCCATCGGGGGCGAGATTGCCTTTCAGTCCCACGACGCCGCCGGTCGGCGACAGCGGCTTGCTCGCCGGCAGCACCACGTCCTGATCCGGGTTCCACTTCACGCTCTTCAGATTCTCCGCCATGGTGCGGCCGGTGACCGTCAGACAGTCACCGTGGAGGAATCCGGCGTCGAGCAGAGCCTTCATCAGCAGCGGTATGCCGCCAACCTCGAACAAATCCTTGGCGACATAACGGCCGCCCGGTTTCAAATCCGCGATATATGGTGTCTTTTTGAAGATTTCGGCAACGTCGAACAGAGTGAAGGTGATCCCCACCTCGTGCGCCATCGCCGGCAGATGCAGCGCCGCATTGGTCGAGCCGCCGGAGGCGGCGACCACCGCGGCGGCGTTCTCCAGTGCCTTGCGGGTGACGATGTCGCGCGGACGGATATTGGCGCGCACGAGATCCATGATCGTCTCGCCCGCGGTCATGCAGAAGGCGTCGCGGATTTCGTAAGGCGCCGGCGCGCCCGCCGAATAGGGCAGCGCCAGACCGATCGCCTCCGACACCGTCGCCATGGTGTTGGCGGTGAACTGCGCGCCGCAGGCGCCCGCCGACGGACAGGCCGCCTGTTCGAGCGTGTCGAGATCCTCGTCCGACATGTCGCCGACCGAATGCTTGCCGACCGCCTCGAACACGTCCTGCACGGTGACCGGCCGGCCCTTGAAGGTGCCGGGCAGGATCGAGCCGCCATAGATGAAGATGGACGGCACGTTCAGGCGCAGCATCGCCATCATCATGCCGGGCAGCGACTTGTCGCAGCCGGCGAGCCCGACAAGGGCGTCATAGCCGTGGCCGCGCATGGTGAGCTCGACGGAGTCCGCGATCACCTCGCGCGAGGGCAAGGACGCGCGCATGCCGGCATGGCCCATGGCGATGCCGTCGGTCACGGTGATGGTGCAGAATTCGCGCGGCGTGCCATTGCCAGCGGCGACGCCTTTCTTCACCGCCTGCGCCTGGCGCATCAGGGAGATGTTGCAGGGAGCCGCTTCGTTCCAGCAGGTGGCGACGCCGACGAGCGGCTGATGGATCTGCTCGCTGGTCAGACCCATGGCATAGAGATACGACCGGTGCGGGGCCCGTTCCGGCCCTTCGGTGACGTGGCGGCTCGGCAGACGAGCCTTCAGATTTGTCTTGGCGTCCATTGACATACGGCCCCCCGGCCCACTCGCCGCTCCGCCGAAAACCGGCGCTTCACCAACGGCTTGGACCTTCTGTCATAGAGGGGTATGGCCAAATAGGGGCTAAAAGCCTTGATGCTGGGAACGTCGTGGAAATGTTGTAAACATGTGGCGTCAAAGTCACAGCTTTGTACTCTCGTCCCGCCCCGGGACAGGATCGCTGTCCCGAATTTTCCCGTCCGATGGCCAGACCGCTACGCCTGAACCGCGCCTTCTTCGCCCGCTCGGTGCATGAGGTCGCTCCCGACCTGATCGGGGCGCTGTTCCTGTTCAACGGCGCGGGCGGGCGGGTTGTTGAAGTCGAGGCCTACCACCATACCGAGCCGGCCGCGCACAGCCATCGCGGCATGACCGAGCGCAACGCCGTGATGTTCGGCCCGCCCGGCCATGCCTATGTCTATCGCTCCTACGGCATGCACTGGTGCGTCAACGTCGTGTGCGAACACGAAGGCTCGGCCAGCGCCGTCCTGATCCGCGCGATCGAACCGACGCAGGGGATTGCGGCCATGCGGCGGCGGCGCGGGGTGAGCGAGGAGCGCCTGCTCTGCTCCGGGCCGGGCCGGCTCTGCCAGGCGCTCGGCATCACGCGCGCCCATAACGGCCTGCCGCTCGACCGCGCGCCGTTCGAATTGCGGGCACGTCCGCAGACGCCGGACATCGCCGTCGGCGTGCGCATCGGCATCAGCAAGGCCGCCGACCTGCCCTGGCGCTACGGCGTCAGGGGCTCGCCTTATCTGAGCAAGCCGTTCCGCGATTGAAACGCCCTCATCCCGCCGCGTCGGCCTCGATCCGGAAGGAAGGATCGAAGCCGAGCGCACGCCGCGCCTTGTCGATGGCCACGCCGCCGTCATCGTCGGCGATGTTGTAGATGCCCGCCGCGCCGTGCGTGAGCGCAAGACGCGCGGCATCCGCGGCGGCATCGACATGCAGAGCGGGCGGTGACGAGGGCTGCGCCGCCCAGGTGCCGGGACCGTAGAAACGGCCGTAGCGCAGCACGAGCCCCGCGATGCCGGGCGTGTGCGTCACCGCGTGCTCAAGCGACAGCACCGCGCGCACGGTGTCGCCGCCTTCGCCTGCATCAAGCGGATCGTCCTCGCCGTGCGGCGCGCGGCCGGGCGCATAGACGAAGGCGATGCTCTGCGCCACGACGCGGGGCACGCCGGCCGCCGCGGCGGCGGCCATGAGATTGGCGGTGCCTTCGATGCGCAGCCGCGCATTGGCGGCAAGCGACGCCGCAAGCCGCTCGGGCGAGAAATCCTGCGGCAGGTCGGTGAGCTGATGGATCACGACGTCGGGGCGCGCGGCAACGACGCAGCGCTTGACGGCCTGCGCATCGTAGACGTCGAGCAGAACCGGCTCCGCCCCCGCCTGCCGCAGCCATTGCGCCTTCTCGCGGCTGCGCGTCGTGCCGGACACGACATGTCCGTCGCGCACAAGGAGCGGAACGAGGCGGCGGCCGACCGCGCCGGCCGCACCGGCCAGGAAGACGCGCATGGCGGCCTATCCCGTCAGCCGCACGAACAGTGCGGCAAGCCAGACGAGGCCCGCGAGCGCGAGCAGGATGCCGACCGCGGCCGAGCCGCAATCCTTCACCACCGCGATCTGCGGATGGGGATCGGCGGTGACATGGTCGGCGAGCTTCTCGACCGCGGTATTGAGGAGCTCGACGGCGAGCACGAGCGCGAGCACCCCGATCATCGCGACATACCAGGCCGGCGACGGCGCGATCACGATGCCGAACGGCAAGGCGAGCGCGAGCAGCACCACTTCGTGGCGGAAAGCCTGCTCGCTGTGCAGCGCGAAAGTGAGCCCGCGCAGCGTGTTGCGGCTCGCGAACGCGATGCGTTCGGACAGGCCGCGCGGCGGTTGGCCGGCATTGGTCATGGTCGGTTGCGCCTCTTCGCCGTGCCGATACCGCGGCCGTGACGGCGCGGCGTCTCAGGCATTAGAGGAAAGGCGGTCCGCGGGCAATCCGGGCCTGCGGCCTTGCGGTCAGGCCGGCACCGGGTGCATGCGGATGGTCGGCAGCAGCGTCAGGAGCGGCAGCGCGCTCAGCGCCACCGGCAGGAACGCAAAGCGCGGATCGCCGGCAAGGTCCCAGGCCATCCCGCCCAGCACCGAGAACAGCATCGCCCAGGCATAGCCGAGCGCGAACATCGCCGCCGCCGCGCGCCCGATATTCTCCGGCGTCAGCAGGAAGGCCGGCAGCGTAAGCCCGAGCGCGAACGGAAAGGCGAGAAGGAAGCCGAGCATGGCGGCGAACACGGCCGTCCACAGGCTCGCGGTGAACACGATCCCGGCGAGCAAGAGCAGCGAGGCGATGCCGACCACGACGAACGGCCAGAGGCGCCGCTCGACCCGCGACGCCACCGCCATCAGCACGAACGAGGCCGGGATCTGGAAGAGATTGAACGCGGTGAGCGTGATGCTGATCAGATCGGGACGGCCGGCCGCCGTCAGATGCCCGGGCAGGAAGGCATTGGTGCAGAAATAGACGCTCATGATGCTGCCGATCGTCAGGCCGAGCTTCCAGGTCAGCGGATCGGCCCAGTCCGGCCACCAGCGCTGGCGCCCGAGCAAGCCGGCCGACTGCGGACGCGGCGCCTTGCGCCAGATCACGAACGCGAAGACGAGCAGCGGCACGCCCCACAGCGCGAGACTGCCGCGCCAGGAATCGTTCACCAGCGGAAAGACCAGCGGCACGGTGAGCGCGACCGGCAGCGACTCGCCGACCAGCAGTCCGTTGGTGTAGAGCGCGGAGCCCATGCCGATGCGTTCGGGCAGCCATTGACGCACCAGAGCGGGCGCCGCCGGCTGCATGATGGCGATGCCCGCGCCCATCAGCATGGTGCCGGCATAAAGCACCCAGATATCGGGCGCGGCCCCGCGCAAGGCGGACGCGACGCTCGCGACCGCAAGGCCGATGACGAGCGTGTTGAGCGCGCCGACGCGCGAGATCAGGAGCGCGCCGGGCAAGGCGGCGACCGCGAACAGGATCACCGGCAGGCCGGACAGGATGCCGATCTGCGTGCCGGTCAGGTCGAGGTCGCGCTGGATGAACACGATGACCGGCGGCACCGCGAGCACGGTGAGGCGCGCGCCGACGCCGGCAAGCCACAACAGCGCGACGGCCGTGCGGGTGTCGTGTGCACCCATGACTTCAGGCCGCGCCCTTCAGCCGCTCCAGCGCCTCGACGATCTTGGCGCGACGGGCCTGCGCCTCCTCGCGCTTTAGCTTCTCTTCCTCGACGATTTCTTCCGGCGCGTTGGCCACGAATTTCTCGTTGGCAAGCTTGGCGTCGACGCGGGCGATGTCGGCGTCGGCCCTGGCGATTTCCTTCTCAAGCCGCGCCTTCTCGGCGGCAAGGTCGATGACGCCCTTGAGCGGCAAGGCCGCCACCTCCCCGCGTACCACAAGCTGCACCGCGCCCGCCGGCGCCGTGTCGGCAAAGGCAATGTCGGACAGGCGCGCCAGCCGCTTGAGGAAATCTGCCCAGCGCTCCGCGCGCGCTTTCGTCTGCGCCGAGCCGCCCGCGAGCACGAGCGGAATCTGCGCGGCCGGCGGCACGTTCATTTCCGCGCGCACCGAGCGGATGGCGGTAACGAGATCGACGAGCCAGCCGATCTCGGATTCCGCGCGCTCGTCGTCGAGGCCCTTGTGATCGGGCCACGCGGCGAGCGCGAGCAGCGTCGCGCGCTTGTCCGTCGCCGTCACCGCCCACAATTCCTCGGTGATGAACGGCATGAACGGGTGCAGGATCTTCACGATCTCGTCGCGCGCCCAGGCGACCATGGCCTGCGTCTCGGCTTTCGCCGCGCCGTCGGGGCCCGTGAGCACGGGCTTGGCAAGCTCGAGATACCAGTCGCAATAGATGTTCCAGACGAAACGATAGGCCGCGCCGGCCGCCTCGTTGAACCGGTAGGCTTCGATCGCCTCCGTCACCTCGCGCGCGGCCTTGGCGGTCTCGTGCGCGATCCAGCGGTTGAGCGTCTCCTTCGCGGTCTTCGGATCGAAGCCCGCAACCGTCCTGCAGCCGTTCATCTCGGCGAAGCGCGCGGCGTTCCACAGCTTGGTCGCGAAATTGCGGTAGCCCTCCACGCGCTGCGTCGAGAGCTTGATGTCGCGGCCCTGCGCGGCCATCGCGGCAAGCGTGAAGCGCAGCGCGTCGGCGCCGAACTTGTCGATGAGGTCGAGCGGGTCCATGACGTTGCCCTTCGACTTCGACATCTTCGCGCCCTTCTCGTCGCGCACGAGGGCGTGGATATAGACGTCCGTGAAGGGGATCTTCTTCATAAAATGGAGACCCATCATCATCATGCGCGCGACCCAGAAGAAGATGATGTCGAAGCCGGTGACCAGCACGTTGGTCGGATAGAAGCGCTTCAGCTCGGGCGTGGCGTCAGGCCAGCCGAGCGTGGAGAACGGCCACAGCGCCGAGGAGAACCAGGTGTCGAGCACGTCCTCGTCGCGGGTCAGCGTCTCGTCCCTGCCGTATTCCTTCCTCGCCTGCGCCGCCGCTTCGGCTTCAGTCTCGGCCACGAAATATTTTCCGTCCGGCCCGTACCACGCCGGAATCTGGTGGCCCCACCAGAGCTGGCGCGAGATGCACCAGGGCTGGATGTTCTCCATCCAGTCGTAATAGGTCTTCTCCCAGTTCTTCGGCACGAACTGGGTCTTGCCGGAGCGCACCGCCGCGATGGCGGGCTTGGCCAGGGTCTTGGCGTCCACGTACCACTGGTCGGTGAGATAGGGCTCGATCACAACGTTCGAACGGTCGCCGTGCGGCACCATGTGAGTGTGCGGTTCGATCTTCTCGACAAGCCCCATCGCCTCCAGCCGCGCGACGATCTCCTTGCGCGCGACCGAGCGGTCCTTGCCTTCAAGCGTTTTCGTCTCCGCAAATTCCGGCGCGGTCTCGCCGGCGCGCTGGAACGCCTCGTCGGCAAAAGTCATCCTGCCTTCGACGGTCAGCACATTGACCATCGGCAGGTTGTGCCGCTTGCCGACCTCGAAGTCGTTGAAGTCGTGCGCGGGCGTGATCTTCACCGCGCCGGAGCCTTTCTCAGGATCGGAATAGTCGTCGGCGACGATCGGGATTCTGCGTCCGACCAGCGGCAGCACGACGTTCCTGCCGACCAGCGCCTTGTAGCGCTCGTCGTCGGGATGCACCGCGACCGCGGTGTCGCCGAGCATGGTCTCGGGCCGCGTCGTGGCGACGACGATATAGGTCGAGGGATCGTCCGGGTTGAAGGTTCTGCCTTCGAGCGGATAGCGCAGGTGCCACAGATGCCCCTTCACCTCGACCTGCATCACTTCGAGATCGGAAATGGCGGTAAGCAACTTAGGGTCCCAGTTGACGAGGCGCTTGTCCTTGTAAATGAGGCCCGCGCGGTAAAGCTCGACGAACACCTTGAGCACGGCCTTCGACAGGCCCTCGTCCATGGTGAAGCGCTCGCGCGACCAGTCGCACGAGGCGCCGAGCCGCTTGAGCTGGTTGACGATGGTGCCCCCGCTCTCCGCCTTCCATTCCCACACGCGCTGAAGGAATTTCTCGCGGCCCATCTCGCGCCGGCCGGGCTGCTGGCGCTCCGTCAATTGCCGCTCGACCACCATCTGCGTCGCGATGCCGGCATGGTCGGTGCCCGGCTGCCAGAGCACGTCGCGCCCGCGCATGCGCTCGAACCGGCACAGGACGTCCTGCAGGGTGTTGTTCAGCGCATGGCCCATATGCAGGGAGCCGGTCACGTTGGGCGGCGGGATCACAATGCAGTAAGGTGCCGCGGCGGCGCGGTCGGGGCGTCCGGCGCGGAACGCCTGTGCGGATTCCCAGGCGGCCGAAATGCGGCCTTCGACGTCGCCGGGCTGGTAGGTCTTGTCGATCATGATGGCTTCGATGTTAGGTGACGCGCGGTAAGAAGCCCGGGGCGCTCGCCCTGTCAACGTCTCAGGAAACCACACTTGCCCCCATCCCCCGCCCCGGCCAGCGCCGCAACGCCGACCCGCGCCATCGTGTTCCTCGCCTTTGCCGGCTTCGCCAGCCAGACCATGGTGCGCGTCGCCGACCCGCTCTTGCCCCAGATCGCGCACGATCTCGACACCACGATCGGCACCGCCTCGGTCATCACCAGCGGCTATGCGGTGGCGCATGCCACGATGCAGCTTTTCGGCGCCCCGCTCGGCGACCGGTTTCCGAAATACGGCCTCGTCATGCTGCTGTGCACGTTGTGCGCGGGGGCGACCGCGGCGTGCGGGTTCTCCGATTCGCTCAAGACGCTCGCCTTCGCGCGGCTCGCCTGCGGGCTGACCGCGGGCGCGATCATCCCGCTCGCCATGGCCTTCATCGGCGACGCGGTTCCCTACGAGCGCCGCCAGCCGGTGCTCGGACGCTTCCTTGCCGGCCAGATTCTCGGCCTCGTCAGCGGCCAGATCGTAGGCGGAGTGGTCGGCGACCATTTCGGCTGGCGCACGGTGTTCTTCGTCGTCGCCGGCCTTTTCGTCTTCGCCGCCGCGTGTCTCCTGACCGAGTTCCTGCGCAACCCGGTGACGCGCGCCGTCCCGCGCAGCGGCGCCGGCTGGCGCGGCCTCATGTCGGACTATGCCTCCGTCTTCATGCAGCGCTGGGCGCTGGTGATCCTGTTCGGCGCGTTCATCGAGTTCGGGATCATGTTCGGCGCCTTCGCCTATATCGGCGCCGACCTGCATGCGCGCGCGGGCCTGAGCTTCAGCGCGGTCGGCGGCGTGCTCGCCGCCTTCGGGGCGGGCGGCCTCGCCTATGTGATGAACGTGCAGCGGCTCGTCGACCGGCTCGGCCAGATCGGCCTCGTCGCCGTGGGCGGGGCGATGATGGCGGCGGCCAACATCGCGCTCGCGGTGGCGCCGATCTGGTGGGTCGCCTTCATCGCCGTCGCCGTGATCGGGCTCGGCTTCCACATGGTGCACAACACGCTGCAGGTGAACGCAACGCAGATGGCGCCGCAGGCGCGCGCGACCGCCGTCGGCGTCTTCTCCTCCGCGCTCTATCTCGGCCAGAGCGCGGGCGTGGCGGCGGCGGCGCCGGTGGTGGACCGTTTCGGCGCGGCGCCCGTGTTCGTCAGCGCGGCGCTGGCCTGGCCGATCCTGTGCTGGTGGCTGGTGCGGAAATTGCGGCGGCGGCAGGCGCAAAGCCGCGCGGCGCCGACGTGACGGCGTTTAACGGCGGCCGCGCGAGACGCGCTCGATCTCCGCGCGCACGAGGCGTTCGACAAGTCCGGGCAGATTGTCGTCGAGCCAGGTCTTGAGCATCGGGCGCAGCATGTCGCGCACCAGATCCTCGATCGTACGGCCGTTCTGGGTGAAAACGGTCTGCGTGAGCTGGCTGAAGGCCTGATCCACCGCCTGCGACGCGGCCATCGACATGATCGGCGTGCGGTCGAAGACCGGCGGCTCGTAGGCGACCGGCGCGTCCGCAGCAACGGGTTCAGGCTCCTCGGACGGTGCAGGCTCCTCGGCCGGCGTGTCGGAGAACACGACGTCCGGCTGCGCGTCGATGGTGCGAAAGCTCGAGGCGCGCTGCGGCTGCGGCGGGGCCATCGGCACCGCGGCCATGTCTTCCGTCAGATCAAGGACATCGGCATCGGCGACCACTGCCGGCGGCGGCGCGGCAAGGACCGTCTTCATGTCGTTCTGGATCGCCTGCGGCTCGCGCAGGGGCGGCGGCGGAGGCGACGGCGGTTCGGGCAAAGTCGCGGCGGGCACGGGCTTCGGCGCAGGCGCGGACTTCGCATTGGCGTCGTCGTCGGAAATGATTCTGCGGATGGAGGCGAGAATCTCCTCCATCGACGGTTCTGTGGCCTTCGCCGCCTGGTTCATTTCCGCATCCCCGACGCGTCCGTCCCCAAGAAACCCCGGCCGGACACCGAATCAGTTGCAGTGTTGTTCCTGCATAACCCGATTGGTGTGAGTATCGCACGGCCGTACTCGAACGCAATACGCGTTCGCCCGCAGCCTCGCGCGCTACTGGCCGTCGGGGGTGCGCACGCCGATCCAGCTGTCCCGGATCTGATAATAGTGCGTGATCGGATCATAGATCGGCACCTGCAGGCCGAGCACGGCGACCGACAGCCGGCCGACAGCCGACAGGAGCGCATAGGACGCCACCACCCGGTCGCGCTGCGCGGTCACGAGCGCCACGCGCGCATTCACCAGTTCCTGCTGGGCATTGAGCACGTCGAGCGTGGTGCGCTGGCCGACGCGGGCCTCCTCGCGTACGCCGTTGAGGGCGATCTCGGCGGCAGTCACCTGCGCCTGGGTGGCGGTGATCTGCGCCTTCGCGGCCTCGAGCTGGCCCCAGACCTGCACCACATTGGCGCGCGCCTGGTCGCGGTTGAGCGCGAGTTCGAGCCGGCGCTGGCCGAGCGTTTCCTTGGACTGGCGGATGGTCGAATATTCGGAGCCGCCCTGATAGATCGGCACGGTGAGCTGACCGGTCACCGAGGCCTGCAGCGACTCCACCGTCGACAGCGAGGTGTCGTAGCCCTTCTGCACGCTGCCGCTGACCGACAGCGACGGATACAGCGCGCCTTCGGAGACCTTGACCTGAAGCGCGGCGACATCGACGCCGTGCTCGGCGGCGCCCACCGCGGGATTTTCCGTCTGCCCCTGCGCGATCGCCAGATCGAGCGTGCGCGGCGAGAGCCGGTCGACCGGCGTGCCGGGCTTGAGCGCGCCGGGATCGACACCGATCACCCGGCGATAGACCGCGCGCGAGGTCGTGTAATTGGCCTGGGCGGCGAGCATCTGCGACTGGGCGGCGGCGACGCGCGATTCCGCCTGCGCGACGTCGGTGCGCGTCACCTCCCCGACATTGAAGCGGTCGCGGGTCTGGCGCAATTGCTCCTGGATCACCTCGACGTTGCGGCGCTGCAGATCGAGAATGGCGCGGTCGCGCAGCACATTCATGTAGGCGGTCACCGCGTCGAGCAGCACGGTCTGCTCGATGACGCGCAGCGTCTCGCGCGCGGCGAAGACCTGCGCCTCCGCCTGGCGGGTGCGGTTGGTGGTCTGGAACCCGTTGAACAGGTTCTGCGTGATGGTGGCGCCGACGCTGCGCGGATTGACCGAGCCCTCCGAGGTCGAGCGCAGCGTGCGCCCGCCGGTCGTCGTCTCGGACGTGGTGTTGGAATAGAACGTACCGACCGAGCCGGTGGCGCTGATGGTCGGACGATAGCCCGACAGCGCCTGCGGCACGTTCTCGTCAGTGGCGCGCACCGCCGCGCGCTGGGCGTTGACCTGCGGATTGTTCTGATAGGCTTGGACGAGCGCCGTCTCGATCGTGTCGGCGTACGCGCAGACCATCGTCGCGGCAAGCCCCGCGACAGTCGCGACCGGCAGACCCCACCTCAGCCTCAGCATTCACGCTGCTCCACGCACCCAACCGCAAAGACGCCGGCCGGCTTACGGGCCGGCCGCGCCTCAGACTCGTGCTACCTATAGCGACTGCTATCCGCCCCGAACATCCCTTTCGGCGGCCGGCGCGGAAAAAGCCGGGGATTTGGGGCATTCCGGGCACACTTGCCGGGCACTCTCGCGTCCGCCGGCACGAGGCGGCACTCGCCCACCGCAGGCGGTATCGTGGAACGCCGATGGCGGCGGGACCGCGCTCAGAAAACGAAGGCGGGCGCCTGCGCAAAGCCGGGCAGCGCCGGCGCCGAGGCGTCGAAGACCGGCCGGCCGCTGACATGGCCGGCGCTCGCGACATACAGCATGGCCTTGGTGGCCGGCGTGCGGCCATGCACGCAGACGAGGCGCCCGCCGTCCGCGAGCTGCCGCAGCAGCGGTTCGGGCGACACTTCGACGCAACCGTCGATCAGGATGACGTCGTAGGGCGCTCCCGCCGGCCAGCCGGCCGTGAGCGGCCCGCGCACCGTCTCGACATTGGACAGGCCGAGCTCGGCACAAACCCGCACGCCGCGCGCGAGCAGCGCATCGTCCTCCTCGAGCGCCACCACCGAGGCGGCGAGCCTGCCGAGGATCGCCGCGGCATAGCCGGTCGCCGCGCCGACCACGAGCACGCGGTCGGAGGCGCGCACCTGCGCGGTCTGGATCAGCTTTGCGAGCACCATCGGCTTGAGCAGCCGGCGCACATTCGGGTCGGCCGGATCGTCGACCGGCGCGTCGAGATCGAGATAGGCAAGCGCCGCAGCGGCGGGAGCGACGAAACGCTCGCGCGGCGTTTCCTGGAAGGCGGCGATAATGCGCAGGTCGGTGACGTCGGCGGTGCGGATCTGGCCGTCCACCATCATGCGGCGCGCGGCGGTATAGTCGGCCATCGGCGAACCTCGGCGTAGAGCGGATTGGCGGCGTTTTGCGGCAAGCCCGGACAAAAGGCAAGCGCACCGGTCAGCCGACATTGTGCGAATCGGGGCTGGTTGCCGGCTCCCGGCACCTCCTATATAGCGAGGGTCGAGGGCCACGTGGCGGAGTGGTTACGCAACGGTCTGCAAAACCGTGTACACCGGTTCAATTCCGGTCGTGGCCTCCAGTTTCATTGCAGCGATATCGGCGGCGAAACGGCTTGCGGCATGGTTCGCGGCATGGCTTGCCAATATGGCGTGCGGACCCGCGGCCCGGCGTCTTGCCGCCCGCCCGGCCCCGCCGTCCGGGAAAGCCCTTTGCAAAGGCGTCGGCGGCTTGTTATAGGCGGGGCGCCAAGCTGCACGCTTTGCGGACGTGTTCCCCGGTAGCTCAGTGGTAGAGCAACCGGCTGTTAACCGGTTGGTCGCTGGTTCGAATCCGGCCCGGGGAGCCACCTTTTTCACCGCATCATCCGGCCGCACGTCAGGCATTCTCCCGATGGGTCTTTCGCATCATAAAGTCGAAGACGACCGCGAACGGATTTCCGGCGACCCTCCGTTCGCGTCGCGACATCGTCGTCACCGCCGCCATCGCGACGCGCGTCAGGTCTTCTGCACCGGCGCAAAGAAGAACGCTGCGAGCCCCAGAATGATTCCGGGCGCGAGCAGCATCGGCAGAATCTCGAGCACGAACGACTGGCTCACGCATGTGCCCATCGAAGAGGGGCAATTCATGGCCAGACTCCAGAGCAGGAGCAGCGTCGGAGCGAGAAGCCCGAGAACCCCGAAGAGCCATGCTTTGCGCAGCACGCTGACGAACGACAGCACGAGTCCGACGATCAGCGTAAGAAGCGCGCCCTGCGCGAGCGGCCCCCAGTCCAGCAGACCGAGATGATAATAGGCGGCGGCAAAGATCATCCGGACAAATTCAGGAATGCGGGTCTCGCCAATCGACGCAAACAGCCAGACCAGCAAAACCGGAAGCACCACAAGCAGCAACATTGCCATTCTAAATCTTGCACGTGGATCGAGCTTCGACATCGGTCGGCCCTCAATTGAATAATAATTACAATCATATTGCGCATTACTTCATTATTCAACTTATGCGAGCGACGGGAAGACACTCCAAACCGTCCGCTCCGGCTCGCGGAGATCGGCCCGCGCCGTGCGCCCATTGAAACTTTCGCCTTCAAGTCATCGCCGGGGGCAGCAGAGAACCCGCTCAGCCCAGCCGCGCGCGCGCCGTCTCGATCACCGCCGGCACGATCTCGTCGTGGCCGGGCGCCATGACATGCACGCCGGCGACGCCGTCGATCGCCGCAAGCTCCGCGATCAGATCGACGCAGATCGCAGCGCCTTCGGCCGCCGGATCGGACGCCGCGTCGAGCCGCGCGACGATGGCCTCGGGAATGACCGAGCCGAACAGGTTGTCCCTGATCCAGCGCGCCGAGCGCGCCGAACGCAGCGGCGCAACGCCGATCAGGACGGCGAGCCGCGGCACCAGCCCCTCCTCGCGCAGGCGCGCGACGTAGCGCGCAACGAGCGCGGCATCCATGCAGAACTGCGTCTGCACGAACTGTGCGCCGGCCTCGCACTTGGCGCGCAAGGCCTGCGGCGACCAGCCGGGCTGCGGATCGAGCGGCATGTCGGCGGCGCCGATGAAGAAACCGGGCGGCGTCGCGATCCTGCGGCCGGAGGGAAGCTCGCCGGCATCGCGCATGCGCACGGCAAGGCCGATCAGCTCGCGCGTGTCGTAGTCGAACACCGGCTTGGCGTCGGGCTGGTCGCCTTTGGCCGGATCGTCGCCGCGCAGGATCATGACGTTGCGCACGCCGGACGCCGCCGCGCCGAGCAGGTCGCTCTGCAGCGCGATGCGGTTGCGGTCGCGGCAGGTGAATTGCAGGATCGGCTCGACGCCGCATTCGACCATGAAGGCGGCCGCGCTCGCAGCGCTCATATGGGCGCGCGCACCCGCCCCGTCGGTGACGTTGACCGCGTCGGCAAGGCCCTTGAGCGGCAGGACCTTGTTGAGGAGATCGGCCTTGTCGGCCGAGACCGGCGGAGAAATCTCGGCGGTGATCGCAAAGACGCCGTCGCGGATCACCTGCGCAAAGCGGCCAGCGGGCCGGACGGCATGCGGAACAGTCATGGCGTTCGACCGATGGAGCTTGCCGGCGAGGCTTGCGGCTGGCCGGCGGGGGCGGACGGCTTCAGTACGGCGCGCCGCCGCAGATAGTCAATGGCGAGCCGGACGGCCGCTGCAAGGCGTGTGGCAAGACATATGGCAACAAGACGTATGGATTGTCGGAAGCTCGGTCGGCCGCGCGCGCCGGCGGCTTAAGATACGCGCCGTCAGGCCGCGCTCTTGTCGGCGAGCGCGGAGATGCGCAGCGAGGGCGTCGTCGAATCCAGATGCAAGACGAGATCGAGCGAGGCGAGCTCCACCCGGTTCCGCCCGCGCTCCTTGGCGTGATAGAGCGCCTGGTCGGCCTGCGCCAGCATGGCCGAGATATCGACCGGCCCGTGCTGCGAGACGGCGACGCCGACGCTGAGCGTTGCATTGACCGGATGGCCGTCGACTTCCAGGGCGGCCGCCGCGAACGCCGCGCGCAGCTTCTCGGCGGTCGCTAATGCCTTGTCCTTGCCGGAATTGTGCAACAGCGCGGCGAACTCCTCGCCGCCGAGGCGCCCAACCAGATCGAACGGCCCGATATTGGCGCAGGCGGTCTGCGCGAAAAGCTGCAGCACGCGGTCGCCGAAGGCGTGGCCGTAATTGTCGTTGATCTGCTTGAAATGGTCGAGGTCGATGAGCAGCACGGCCGCGCCCGTGGAATCGGTGTCCGCGCGGCGCGCCAGCATAGCGCTGCCTTCGAGGAAAGCGCGGCGGTTGGCGATGCCGGTCAGCGGATCGACCAGCGAGGCGGTCTTGTGCAGAAGCTCGGTGCGCTCCTTGGCCATGGCGAGCAGGATGAACGCGATCGCGATCGTGAACAGCAGCGCCTCGAAGCTGAGCACCGTCATCCACACGCTCTCGAACACCTGCGCGTTCACCGACCAGGGCAGCACGGCGCTCAGCGGCGTGCGCAGCAGGAACAGCGCGCCGTGCGCGAACAGCATGAAGATCGCCGGCCAGCGCGACACCAGCGGCTCGCTCCGCCCCTGCCAGAATTCGTACGCCGCGAGCCAGGTATAGGCGGTGATGATCCCCGAACTGATCAGGATGCGCGCTTCGGGCGATTCGGTGACGATCGGCAGGCGGCAGGCCAGGAGCCAGAGCGCGGCGCCCGCGAACAGGCCGAGCGGATGCGGCGTGCGCCCGTCGAACACGCGCGCGCCGGTCCAGGTCATCGCGAAGGCGGTGAACAGGACCGCATTGGCCAGATCGATCGAGATGAGGTTCGACACCGAGCCGTAAAGACCGAACAGCACGACCGACGCCGCGCGCAGGATATGCGCACAGCCCCACCAGGCGACCGCCATGATTCCCGAATTCTGCACCCAGGCGAACAGCAGCAGGAGCCCGAGCATGGCCTCGACATAGATCGTCACCAGGAAAAGGGTATTGATGTCGAGACTCATCGAATCCCACCACACGATCGCGATGCTGAAGCCAGACATGGTTCGCCCCGCGGGGACCATGAGTACAGCCACGGCCGCAAAGAATATGTGAACACGATCGCAGACTGTTCCTGGTTGGCGGCCTATGGTTTCAACTTGGTTGCGCCGTTCGGCGTTTTTTTAAGCATCGCGCCTGCCGCCGCCAACACAGGGACGCGCGGCGCCGGCCGGCGGGTGGCGTTCAAGGCGCGGACACGGAGCGCCGGTGCCGGGCCACCGTTACGATACCGTTTAGGATTAATGACGACCGCCGGCGGGCTGCCGCCATGCCGTGCCGTCGTCTTTGCACTGCGGAATCGGTGCGCACGGCCGCTCCGCGACGATTTGGCGCGTGAACGGTTCGGGCGGCGACTTCCGCGCGCCCGACCGCGGCCGGCGGGCGGACAATCTGGGCGATATCCATCAACCGGTTACCGGGTTTTTGAAACCGCGCCGCAAAAACATCGCTCTTGCGCCGCCCGGCGGCGCCGGCGCGGCCCCCTCCGAAGGCCAAAACCCGACTTGACGACCCGCCACCCGTTTGCGGCATTCTTCACCCAGCCGCTCGCGACCGGGAAGATGGAGGGGGGATTCCGGCCGCGGCAGGCGCGGCTGCGGCTCGGGGCACTTCTCCTTGGTCCGCACCCGAAAATCCGCGGCACGGCCGCTGGCTCCGACGACCAGCCCGCGCCCGGCGCGCAAGCTGCCCCCGACATGAAGAGACGTCTCCGATGACAGGGACAGTTTTGGTCACGCCGAACAACCATCGCCAGGTTCTCGCCGGGCTGCCGCGCACCATGCGCGCCGTGCTCGGCCTCGCCGCCCGCATCGAATGCGGCACGCTCGAAATCCGGCTTCCGGACAGCCGCCGTTTCACGTTCCACGGCCCACATCACGGGCCCGCCGCCGCCGTCGTCATCCATAGCGAGCGCCTCGCCTGGCGGCTCCTGCGCAGCGGCGACATCGGCATCGCCGAGTCCTACCTGCGCGGCGAATGGGAGACGCCGAACCTGACGCAGCTGCTCTATCTGTTCTGCGTCAATGTCGACGCCATGCAGGCGATCCGCGCCAACCCGATGATGCGCCTGTTCCAGGGGCTGCGCCACTGGCTCAACCGCAACACCAGACGGCAGGCGCGCCGCAATATCCACGCCCATTACGATCTCGGCAACGATTTCTATCGCGCCTGGCTCGACCCGACCATGACCTATTCATCGGCGCTGTTCGACCAGGGCAGCAACGACCTCACCGCCGCGCAGATGCGCAAGTACGAAAGCCTCGCCCAGCAGATCGCGCTCGCGCCCGAGCATCATGTGCTGGAGATCGGTTGCGGCTGGGGTGGCTTCGCCGAATATGCCGCCAAGACCGTGGGCGCGCGCGTGACCGGCCTCACCATCAGCCCGGCGCAGTTCGACTATGCGCGCCGGCGCATGTTCGAGGCCGGGCTCGCCGAGAAGGTGACGATCAAGCTGCAGGACTATCGCGACGAGACCGGCCGCTACGACCGCATCGCCTCGATCGAGATGATCGAGGCGGTCGGCGAGAAATTCTGGCCGGATTATTTCCGCCAGATCCGCGACCGGCTCGCGCCCGGCGGCGTCGCCGGCATCCAGGCGATCACGATCCAGGAACGCTTCTTCGTCCATTACCGGTGCGAGATCGATTATATCCGCCGTTACATTTTCCCCGGCGGCATGCTGCCCTCGCCGACCGTGCTGCGCGGGCTCGGCGAGCATTTCGGCATCCCGCTCGTGGCCGAGAAAGTGTTCGGCGAGGATTATGCGCGCACGCTCGCGGCCTGGCGCGAGCGCTTCCGCGCCGCCTGGCCGGGTCTCGTGCCGCTCGGCTTCGACGAGCGCTTCCGTAGGCTGTGGGAGTATTATCTCGCCTATTGCGAGGCCGGCTTCCTGTCGCACAACATCGACGTGCGGCAGATGATCTTCGCCAAAACCGGCTGACGCGCGATTTCCGGCTGTGCGCGGCAACGCATAGAAAAGATCATGCTCCGACCGGGCGCCGGAATAGGCTGGTCGTGCGGGCGCGATGCATCCCGCGTTTGCGGTGTGCGGCCGCGGCTTGTCGCGGGGGGCCGGCTCCTTTAGGTTCGCAGGCCTTCGCCTAGGCCGGAACCACACCATGCCAGTTCGCGACGGAATCGTAGACGCCATCGGTCATACGCCGCTGATCAAATTGCGGCGCGCCTCCGAACTGACCGGCTGCACCATCCTGGGCAAGGCCGAGTTCATGAATCCCGGCGGCTCGGTGAAGGACCGCCCCGGCCGGCAGATGATCCTCGAAGCCGAGAAGCGCGGCGAGCTCAAGCCCGGCGGCCTCGTGGTCGAGAGCACCGCCGGCAATACCGGGATCGGACTTGCGCTCGTGGCCAATGCGCGCGGCTACCGCACGATCATCGTCATTCCCGACACGCAGAGTCAGGAAAAGAAGGACATGCTGCGGCTGTGCGGCGCCGAGCTCGTGGAAGTGCCGGCGCTGCCCTATTCCGATCCCGACAATTACCAGCATGTCGGCCGCCGCCTCGCCGACAGCCTGCGAAAGAGCGAGCGCAACGGCGTGCTGTTCGCCGACCAGTGGAACAATCTCGACAACAGCAAGGCGCATTACGTGTCGACCGGCCCCGAAATCTGGGAGGAGACCGGCGGCAAGGTCGATGCCTTCATCTGCTCGATCGGCACCGGCGGCACCATCGCCGGCACCTCGGCGTTCCTGCGCGAGAAGAAGAAGGACATCGTGATCGGCGTCGCCGATCCGCGCGGGGCGGCGATGTACAACCTGTTCGCGCACGGCGAGGCGAAGATGAGCGACGGCGGCTCGATCGCCGAGGGCATCGGGCTCGGACGCGTGACGCCGATCATCGAGGGCATGACGGTGGACAAGGCCTATCTCGTGTCCGACGAGGAAGCGGTGCCGGTGATTTTCGACCTGCTCGCGCACGAGGGCCTGTGCCTCGGCGGCTCCTCGGGCATCAATGTCGCCGGCGCGATGCGGCTTGCGCGCGACCTCGGCCCGGGCAAGACCATCGTCACCATGCTGTGCGATTTCGGCACCCGCTATCAGTCGAAGCTGTTCAACCCGCAATTCCTGCGTTCGAAGTCGCTGCCGGTGCCGCCATGGCTCGAACGCACCTCGGCGATCAAGCCGCCGTTCGCGAAGTCCTGACCATGGCGACCGACTGCCTGTTCCGCGACGACGCCTATCTGCGCGAGTGCGACGCGGGCGTGACGGCCGTCACGGCGGACGGCGGCATCGTGCTCGACCGCACCGTCTTCTATGCCGCCTCCGGCGGCCAGCCCGCCGACACCGGCGCGCTGACGCTTGCCTCCGGCGAAACGCTGCGCATCACCGGCGCGGTCTTCTGCGATCCGCAAAAGAGCGAGATCGCTCACCTGCCCGCGCCCGGCGCGGCGATGCCCACCGTCGGCGACACCGTGCGCGCCGCGATCGACTGGGAGCCGCGCCACGCGCGCATGCGCATGCACACGGCGCTGCACCTGCTCTCCGCCGTGCTGCCCTATCCGGTCACCGGCGGCGCGGTCGGCGAGACCGAAAGCCGCCTCGACTTCGACATCCCCGAGGCCGGCCTCGACAAGGCCGCGATCACCGAACGGCTTACCGCGATGATCGCCGCCGACGCGCCGGTCACCAGCCGCTGGATCAGCGACGAGCAGTTGCAGGCCAATCCCGGCCTCGTGAAGACGATGTCGGTGAAGCCGCCGATGGGAACCGGGCGCGTGCGGCTGATCGAGATCGAAGGCTACGACCTGCAGCCGTGCGGCGGCACGCATGTGCGCCGCACCGGCGAGATCGGCGCGGTGCAGGTCACGCAGATCGAGAAGAAGGGCAAGCAGAACCGCCGAGTCCGGCTCGCGCTGGTCTGATCCCGAGACTGAGGAAAGTTCGCGTTCAATGACAGTGTCCCCAAACCAGCCCGCCAGCCGCTCGCTCGTCTCCACGCAATGGCTCGCCGAGCACCTCGACGCGCCCGATATCGTCGTGGTCGACGGCTCCTATTATCTGCCGACGCAGAAGCGCAACGCGCGCGAGGAATATCTCGCCGGCCATATCCCGGGCGCGGTGTTCTTCGACGTCGACGAGGTCGCCGATCATGCGAGCGACCTGCCGCACATGCTGCCGCGGCCGGAGGCGTTCTCGCTCGCCATGCGCGAGCGCGGCATCGGCGACGGCGCGGCCATCGTCGTCTATGACGGCGCCGGCCTGTTCTCGGCGGCACGGGTGTGGTGGACGTTCAAGATTTTCGGCGTGCGCGACGTCTATGTGCTCGACGGCGGCCTGCCGAAATGGAAGGCGGAAAGACGGCCGATCGAGTTCGGCGAAATCCGCCGCACGCCGCGCCACTTCACGGCGCGCTTCGATCACGGCGCGGTGGCAAGCCGCACCGACGTGCAGAAGGCGCTCGCAGCCGGCGGCGCGCAGGTGGTGGATGCGCGCTCGGCCGAACGCTTCGCCGGCACCGCGCCGGAGCCGCGCCCCGGCCTGCCCTCCGGCCACATGCCGGGCGCGCGCAACGTTCCCTTCAACGACCTTGTCGAGGACGGCCGGCTCGTGCCGGCGCATCGCATCGCCGAGACGTTCCGCAAGGCCGGCGTCGATCCCGACAAACCGGTCATCACCACCTGCGGCTCGGGCGTCACCGCGGCCGTGCTCTGGCTCGGGCTCGATGCACTCGGCAAGCCGCCGAAAAGCCTCTATGACGGTTCATGGACCGAATGGGCTTCGCATCCGGATGCCGCGATCGAGCCGAAGCCGAAATAGGCCCGCGCCATAACCGGAGCCACGCCATGGCCCAGCAGCCCGTCGTCACCGGTTTCTATCACGAGCCGACCGGCAGCATCGCCTATCTCGTGGAAGACCCGGCGACGCAGCGCGGCGCGATCATCGATCCGGTGCTCGACTATGACGAAAAGGCCGGACGGATCACGAGCGAGGCCGCCGACGCCCTGGTCGCGGCGGTCCGCGCGCGCGGCCTGAGCATCGATTTCATCCTCGATACCCATCCGCACGCCGACCACCTTTCGGCCGCCGCCTATCTCAAGGACAAGCTCGGCGCGCCGACCGCCATCGGCGCGCAGGTGGTCGCGGTGCAGAAACTGTGGAAGGCGATCTACAACCTTCCCGACTTTGCCGCCGACGGCTCGCAATGGGACCGGCTGTTCGCGCACGGCGACACGTTCCGCATCGGCTCGCTCGACGCGCGTGTGATACATTCGCCCGGCCACACCCTCGCCTCGGTCACCTATGTCGTCGGCGACGCGGCCTTCGTGCACGACACGCTGTTCCAGCCCGACACTGGCAGCGCGCGCTGCGACTTTCCCGGCGGCAGCGCGTCGGTGCTCTACGACTCGATCATGGCGATCCTGGCCTTGCCCGACGACACGCGGCTCTTTACCGGCCACGACTACAAGCAGGACGGCCGCGCGCCGCAATGGCAGTCGAGCGTCGCCGAGCAGAAGCGCGCCAACATCCATTTTTGCAACCACCCGACGCGCGAGGATTACGTCGCCCTGCGCGAGGCGCGCGACCGCACGCTGCCAATGCCGCGGCTGATCCTGCACGCTTTGCAGTTCAACATGCGCGGCGGCCGCCTGCCCGAGCCGGAATCAAACGGCCGCAGCTATTTCAAAATCCCGATCGGGGCGCTGTGAGGCGACAGCGGCCGTCCGGCATGCGCGGCCGCCGCGGCGTCAGTGCAGGATCTGGCTGAGGAACAGTTTCGTGCGCTCGTGCTGCGGGTTGGCGAAGAATTCCGCCGGCGTGTTCATCTCCACGATCTGGCCCGCATCCATGAAGATCACGCGGTCGGCCACCTGGCGCGCGAAGCCCATCTC
>WBZO01000633.1_pt1 | contig 68890 bp, 55 predicted proteins | sample 5204261 | NCBI WGS metagenome assembly WBZO01 (sample SAMN12412400, study PRJNA552823) | activated sludge metagenome | isolation source: activated sludge from anammox sidestream of wastewater treatment plant... | place: USA: North Carolina | collected 2017-09
GGGAATTCGATCTGAGGCGGGTTCTCCGGCTTGACCCAGGCCGACGACTCCATTGCCATCGCCCCGGCAAACAGCGACGTCTCCACCCGCCACGGGCCCTGCCGTCCGCGCTCGCGCGCCACCAGCGCCGCGCCTGTGCCGTGCAGCGCCAGCAGTGCCGCGCCGAAGGAGGCGATGGGCATGACGAAGTATGCCGGGCCAGGTCGGTGGCTGGCCTGACGGCTCATCGCGCCGGACAGGGCGAGTGCCAGCGCATCATCGGCGGGCAGGTCACGCCACGGCCCGGAGGTGCCTGCCGCGGTGATCGTGGTGTGGATGACGCGCGGTGATATGGCGGCTACCGCTGCCGGGAAGCCGGAGGACGCGGCCTCAGCCGGGCTCAGGTCATCGATCACGATGTCGATGTCCTGGGCGAGCGCTAACGCGCGCCGGCGGCCGGCGGCAGTGGTGATATCCAGAGTGACGGGTGTCTTGCCCCGCCGCCATACGCGCCAGCCTGGATGTCCTTGTAGCGCGTGGCCCGCCTTGGGTTCAGCGACGGAAACGTTTGCGCCGAAGTCTGCCAGTAACAGCGTGGCGACGGCGCCGGCGATGGTGCGTGTCAGGTCCAGCACGCGCAGCCCGGCGAGCGGGGCATCCGCCGCGGGAGGCAAGCCGGGGTAAGGCTTGGGTCGTCGTCGTTCGGCCATGGCGCAGCCTCTCCCCTATCCTGACTACTCGTTGCTCTCGGAGTAGCGAGGCCGTCGCTTCTCGTCGAAGGCGATCGTGCCTTCACGCGTGTCGGCCGAGAGGTGCAGGCGGCGGTCGCCGTCGGAGGCGGCGCGCATCGCCTCGGCAAAGCCCAGGTCCATAGCGCTGCGCAGATTGCCTTTCATCGAGCGGACGGATAGCTGGGAGTGACCGGCGATCTTCTCCGCCAGTTCCATAGCGCGGGGCATCAGGTCGTCCGGCGGCAGCACCTCATTGGCGAGGCCGATGCGGAGCGCCGTGGCGGCGTCGATGCGCGCGCCGGTGAGGGAGGCGTACAGCGCGGCGCTAAAGCTGGTGCGGCGAGCCAGTTCCAGGGCGATGGGCGCGCCACCGCGACCGCGCGCCACGAACGGCAGCACAAACTGGGCGTTCTCGGCGCACAGGATGATGTCGCAGGCGAGCGCATAGCCGACGCCGCCACCGGCACAGCCGCCATTGATGGCCGCAATCGCCGGCTTGGTGATCTCGTTGGCGGGGAACATCCCACGGAAGCGCATCTGCTGGCCGGTGCGTTGCGCCTCTGCCGCTTCTTTCATGTCGGCGCCGGCGCAGAAGGCACGCCCCGCCCCGGTTAGCACCGCCACCAACGCATCCTCTTCGTTCATGAACCGCTCCCACGAAGCGTACAGCTCCTCCGAGAGGGCGGCGTTCATGGCATTGAGCGCCTCGGGGCGGTTGAGCGTGATGACGGCGACGCTGTCGAAGCGCTCATACAGGACGGCGGACATGGGTGCTTCCTTCCTTGATGCGAGCTGCGGCGCGGGCACACCCGGTACAGGCGGCGTCACGCCTCTTCGGGAAACAGGACGCTGCGCTGATAATCCGCAAGCGCGGCGCGGAGGGCGGGTAGTGAGACCTCATCCATCCGGTACAGGGTGGGGCGGCGGCCGACCTCCTCGGGCGCGTGCGCATCAGAGTTTTGTACGCAGGCACGGGGGGTGCGATAGCGCGGATCGGCGCCGGTGGTGTAGCGGCGCTTGAACTTGGGGTCCGTCACCTCCAGCGCGCTCAGGTGCTCGGAGTTGTAGATGCGCAGTTTGTCGGAGGGCTTTTCATCGGAGAAGAGGAAGCCGCGCGGCTCGCGGTCCACGTGCGCGGCGATGGCCATGCCGCCGCGCGTGGTGATCTCTGCAAACACCTCGTCCATCCAGCGCTCAGTGCGGCGGAAGCCATCTCCCCAGATCTCCTCGGTCAGGTCCAGCGCCAGCATCAGGTCGCGGATCACGTCGACCGGCGTGTCGATGTCGAACAGCGCCAGGCAGTGTCCGCCTCTCGTCGAGATCTCGGTGCCGGGGATGATGGTGATGCCGGTGCCGCGCGCCAGGTAACGCATCTCGTCGATCACCTCGCCGCCGTTGTGGTCGGTGACGGCGAAGGCGTCGAGACCGGCGGCCTGGGCAGCGGCGAGGATTTCCGAGGGAGCAGTCACGCGGCCCTGCTCGGGGCGGATGTGGTCGATGTAGCAGGCGGAGAAGCGGGTGTGGATGTGCAGATCAAGCTTGAGGAAGCCATCCGGGGTCGAAGGGTCGCGTGCAGCCATGCAGCCGGGCCTCAGCGGTCAGGTAGCCGGGAGCGCGGACGGCGGCAGCGGAGGGCACCGCAATTGAGCCCGCTCCCCTGGCGGAACGGGCTCAGCATACGAGGGGCGCACGGCAGGGGCAAACGAGCGGCGTGGGTAGACCGGCAGCCGGCTATAGCGGCCGGATGTCCGCGCGCTCCAGCAGCCAGCGGGTGCCGCTCCACGAGAGAAACCAGGAGCCGGCGAAATGCGAGACCGCCTGGGCGCCGCCTGCGGTGCGATCCGTAGCCGTGAGCTGGACGGTCACCTGGTCGGCGCCGGGACCGTTCTCGGCCTGCACGTTGATGCGCTGGGTGGAGGCGTAGCCTGCGGCCCATTCCGCGAAGGGGTGCGCCGCCTGGAACTCGGGCGATAGGAACTCGTAGGCGTCCTCGTACTGCCGCTCGTTCAGGGCGTGGTAGAAGGCCTCGACGGTGAGGGCGCGGGCCTGGGGGTAGCCGCCGGTGACGTAGCTGCGTTCCACCAGCGTGCTGCCGGACAGGGATACTCCCCACGTCTCCCAGCCGCTGGGGCAGCAGTTGGCCTCGAACCCGACATACACCGGCTGGTTGATGATCAGCAGCCCGTCGCGCAGCTCGAATCCCAGCTTGTAGCCGTTGCGGGCCAGCACCAGGGACGGTCCGGCGCTGGTGGCGCGGAACAACAGCCAGCCGGTGGCCCCGGCAGTGCCGCCGGAGTCGAGCGGGATGACGGCTTCTTCGTTGCCATCGCTGTCTAGGTCGCCGTACAGAATGCCATCGAGCCGGGCATGACCCGTCACCTCGCCCGCATCCGGCAGCGCGCCCTCGCGGATGATGACATAAGGGCCGAAGCTATCCCACGGTGGCGGCAAGTCGCGCTGAATCTCGATCAGAGGATGGCTCTCCAGCACCGCCCGCCAGTCAACGGACCGCAGCGAACCGGGCTGAGCCACTGCGGGCCGGACCGCCATGAGCAGCATGATCACCGTGATCCCGGCCACGATGACGAGGCGGGCCGTTTGGCCGGCCCGGCGTACGTATGCGCGCATACACACCTCCAGCGCGGCTGCCCCGCGCAGTGCTCAGGCTAGCGCAGCCGTCCCTGCTGCGCGCGGTCCCGCCGTCCCGGTCTTCCGCCGGCCCATCGACCAGGGCCGCTGGCCCCCTGACCGCCGGCCTGCCGTCTGCCCAATTCCCTCTTAGTGCACCACTCCCGCTGCACGAAGCCTGGCGATGCGCTCGCTGTCGTAGCCGAGATCGCGCAGGATCGCGTCTGTGTGCTCGCCCAGCGCGGGCGAAGCGGCACGCGGTTGCACGGGCGTAACGCTCATCCGCAGCGGCGGCGCTACCATCCGCAGCGGGCCGGCGATGCTGTGTTCCACTTCGCACATCAGCCCGGCCTCAGCGACGTGCGCATCGTCGAACAGGTCCTCCGGGAACAGCACTGGCCCGACGGGAATGCCTGCCTGCTGGAGGTGTTCGATCCAGTGCGCCGCCGGGCGAGAGCGGAACAGCGCCTCCGCCTGCTTCACCAGGTGCATCCCGATCTGCTTGGCCTCATCCGTGCCCGGCTGCCAGCGGCCCGGTTGCAGGCGGGGATCCTCGATTCCCATCGCCTTGCAGAACTTCACCCGCAGCGCATGGGAGAGGCAGCCGACGGCCACGTAGTCATCGGCGGCCTGGTAGACACGGTAGTAGGCGTTGGCCTGGGTGGCGCCGAGCATGCCGCGCGCCGCCAGGGAGGCGTCCACCATCTCCTTGTACGGCCGTCCCTCTTGGCGTAGCCCCCGCACCGTCTCCAGCGTCTTGGCGCGGGTCTCCGCCTCCTGCGCCTCGACACTGAAGATGCGCGAGGTCTGCACCAGCATCGCCGCGCCGAACAGCGATGTGTCGATCTTCTGGCCGCAGCCGGTCTTCTCCCGCGCGTACAGCGCCCCGCAGATGGACCAGGCCAGCACCAGCCCGGCGGCGAAGTCGGCCACGGCTGTCCCGCCGACGGTGGTGGGGTTGCCATCGGCGTTCATCGAGCCGGCGGCGGCCATCAGCCCGCTCATCGCCTGAAGGATGATGTCGTAGCCGGGGCGGTTGGCGTACGGCCCCTCGGTGCCGAAGGCGGTGTTCTGGGCGTAGATGATCTGCGGGTTGATGGCGCGCAGTTGTTCGTAGGAGATGCCGAGCTTGGCCGGGACATCGGGCCGGTAGTTGATCACCACCACGTCGGCATCGCGCGCCAGCGCGTGGAGAATCGCCTGACCGTCAGCGGACTTCAGGTTGAGCGCCAGCCCGCGCTTGCCGCGGTTGAGGGACATGAAGGCCTTGCTCTCGGCGGGCAAGAAGGGCGCCTGCAACCGCCACGGCTCGCCCTCGGGCGGCTCGATCTTGATCACATCGGCCCCCATATCTGCCAGCAGCATCGAGCAGAACGGCGCGGCGATGATCTCCGACAGGTCCAGCACCCGCACCCCGGCCAGCGGTCCCGCTCCGTCCGTCGGTGTGTGACTCATCGTGCATCTTCCCCCTGTATCGGCGTGGGGCGAGTATAGCGGCTTCGGACCGTACGAGTGACGCGCACCGCGGCGCAGATGTGCAAGGACATTAACAGAACTGTATGGCCGCTTGGTGACTACCGGGTTACACTCGCGCCATGCCGGTGCACCGCGCGGGAGCAGAATGGCAGCGATGCCGCGCGTGACGGCAGGAGGAGTATGGCTTGGCCAGACATTCCCCCCCCCCCTGACATCCGTCGCCGCGGGTGATCGTGCTGTTCCCCGATGTCCCGCGCCGCGCCGCGATCTGCCACGTGATCCAGGTGCTGACCGGCGTCCCGCCCCACCTGGCGATGAGCACGGAAGATGCACTGGCGCTGGCCGGGCAGGCGCCGCCACAGGCGCTCGTGGCGGTTGACCGGCTGGGCGGCTGCTCCACGCTGCCCGCCCTGGCCAAAATCCGCCGCCGGACACCCGGCTGCCTGCTGGCCGTGCTGGCCCGCGCGTATGACCCGGTGATCGCCGCAGAGGCGGCCCGGCTCGGCCTGAGCGGCGTGATGCTGTGGCCTGACAAGCGGCCGGGCGGGCTGGCCGCCGGTCTGGGTGCGGCGCTGCTGGCCGGGACGAACGACCACGGCGACTCCCCGAAGCAGGCCACCGCGCGGCTGGTGCCCGCCCCGCTCGCCGAGCGCCCGCTGCCGGAGCGAACGCCCACCACGGTCACGCCGGTGCAGGCCGGCATTCTCGACCGGCTGATCCGCGGCACGCCGCAAGGGGTGATAGCTGAGGGGCTGGGACTCGGCCGCCGCACGGTGGAGCGCCACATCGCCACGCTCCGCGATCAGTACGGCGCCCCCACCACCGCCGTGCTGGTCGAGCGCGCCGCCCGGCTCGGCTACCACGCGCGCCCGCGCCCGAAGCGGCGGCTGTGAGCAGGCAGGCAAACTGGCGGAAACCCGCCACCAATTTGGCGGAAATCCGGTCTATACGTGGTGCGCTGAACGGAGTAGAACGTGGTTGCAGTTCGTCACTCTTGGCAGAGACCCGTTCTTGTCGTCAGCAATCGTCGGTCGTGTAGCTGGTGCGACACACGACCGATCGCACTGGTGGCGCCTGCTTGAGCCGGGAGGTGCGGGTATCGGAAGCAGCGCGGTGGTATGCGTGATCCTGTTGACCCGGGAGCCGGAGGGCCGATGACGTCGAGTGCACGCGGGTCTGCGACTTTGCGCTCAGCCCCGGTACTCACCCGACGCGCACTGCTTGTGGGTGTGGCCGGGGTGCTCACCAGTGGCGCTGTAGGCGGTCTGGTGGTGGCCGCCGGCTGCAGTCGCGAGGTGGGGCGGAGCGGCGTGACCGGCACCGGGCTCACGCAACTCACCGCTTGGGGTTATGGCGATGGGGTTCGGGATTTCGAGGTCCGCAATTACTCAACTAGGCGATTCCATAAGCCAGACAAGCCGGTGTCGATCCAGGTCTGGCTGCGGAATCGCTCGCTTACGACGCCCCTGCGGTATCGGGTGCGTGGAACGGGCACCGGTGACGAGGGGGTCATTGTGGTAGACCCACCGCTCGTCGATGTGACTGCTCAGGGAACCGGTGTTGGAACTGACGGGAAGGGATTTGCGTACTCGTGGTCCTGGGCGGCGACGGCCGGCTCGGCGCCGCCGGAGGCGATTGACGTCCCGCCCAATAGCGAGCGGGTCATCGTCGAGGTGGTGTGGCGCCCACCCAAGGACACGGCCGTCTATGGCGCGGTCTTCTACGTGGCGATCGCCGGCGAGAGATTTTTCACTGGCGCTTCGACTGAGACGTTTCGCAAGTAAACGGCGATCGGCGGCTGACGCGCATGACGGGCGGTCCCCTGGCCCGAAGGGTTGGCTGACGCGCCTCGCTGCCTGACAGGCCGCGCTTCGTGCCACCCCGAAGCTGACGCGGGCGCCCTCATTCGCCAGGTGTTGAACAGCGGAAATCCGGTCTAGTCTGCGCGTCCTGGGTGCGGCATGCTTGGTGCGGTTCGAAGAGCGCAGACGTTCGCTCAGCCATCGCAGCGAACCAGAGGGTACCAGGGTGCGCCGTCCGCTGTGGATTGCCCTGGCCGTGCTGGTGGTCAGCACCGCATCGATTGCGGCCGGCAAGCTGATGTTTGCCTCCTCCGCGGCGCAACCGGCCACGCCGGACCCGCAGGCGCCGCCGACCATGTCCCCCTCCACACGGGCGCGGCTGTTCCGGCCGGGTACCCCCTGGCGGCAGGGGACGATTCCCGGACAGATGGCTCCGGCGGAGGCGGAGGCGTTTTCCCGCTACCCCTTGATCTACCTCGGTGAGTCAATCGGTGGCTATCACCTTACCCGGGTCCAGGAACTCAGGGTGGACCGGGCGCCAGATGCGCCGTCATACCTGCGTCGCACAGACCAGGTGACGTTCGGTTACGGCGACTGCGTACGAGAACCGGGCTGGACCAGTTGCCCGATCCCAGTGAGTGATGTCGTTCGTCCGGTCTAACTTGTCAGCCCTTTTGACGTTGGACCCGGAGGCACCACCGCAAAGCTCAGAAGGTACGCGGTGGTGCATCTATGGTCCGCTTTGGAGGAAGTAACGTGCTCATTTGGACGGGCACGGTCAGTATCTCAATCGACGCAAGCGACGACAGCGCCCTGATGGAGCTGGCCCTCGGCCAGCTGCAAGGTTTTGGCGTCAACCGCGGCCTCTCGCCTGTGAACGGTTCATTGGCTGTGGCCGATTTCTCCGGTTGCCAATAGGGAACAATCATGCGGGCCTCTATATCCTCCGTAGGTCCTTGCGTGCACTTGGCTCCCGTTTTCCGGCTGGATGGCTCCCAGATTCACGCGGAATTCCTATGTCGTTAGCATCGACATAATAGCGATCATCCGCTCGTAATACCCCTAATTCTGTCTTGGAGGGTCCATAGGTGTGCGTGATGGGTGATCGGCTAGCGAGTTCCACCTCTACCACGCGCGCCCGCGCCCGAAGCGGCGGCTGTGAGCAGGCAGGCAAACTGGCGGAAACCCGCCACCAAATTGGCGGAAATCCGGTCTTGTCGTCACCAAGCGGCGGTCGTACAACGGGGTCAGCACACGAGGGTCACGAGCAGGCGCCAACGGTGCGCTCGCTCGCGCCGGGCAGCCCAGGGCTAAAGCGGCGTTTGCGATGGCGACGATGAAGGCAGCGAGAGGGATTGCAGCACCCGTGCGGATGCGAGACAAGGGTAGGCCGATGACGTTGGACGGACGCCCGCCGCGGGTGCGGTGTGCGGTTCGGGTGCTCGTCGCACGCGCGCTGCCGGTCATCGTGGTGCTCCTGCTCGCGGCCGGCACCACGGCAGGCGTGGCGTACTCGCGCGGCTGGCATTTTTCCCCCTTTGGCGGTACGGATGGCGGCATGCTTGCCTGCCTGGCCGGTGCGGACAGTGCGTCTGCCGTCGCTGACCATACCTCGCTTAGCCGCGCTTTGGTTACCCTGCCGGCACTCGCTCCGTATGAGACGCTGAGCGCGAGGCCACCGTTGCCGCGGACGGCGGGTTTCTCCTGGCCGGCTACCATCGCATCTCCTCCCTGCCCACGCTGCTGCTCTACCGGGCCGATGGCACTGGTCAGCCGGTCACGACCTTCGGAGACGGCGGCCTTGCCCGGCTGGCGGTGCCGTTCGGGAGCTTCCTGATTGCCGGCCTGCACGTCCTGACCGACGGGTCCGTGCTCGTCGTGGGGACCCGGTTCGCGGAGGCCTCCCGTGACGGCCAGCTCACAGTGCTCCGGGTGAGTCCATCAGGGAGGCTGGACGACGCCTTCGGCACGGGCGGGATCGTCATGCCATTCCCCGGGCCCGGCCACTCGTGGGCGAACGCGTCGCTCGTCCACGGCGACAGGCTCTACATTGGCGGGGGCACTACGCTGGTGGACGAGACGCGAATGCTCGAGCGCCGCCTGGTGCTGGCGCTGGCCCTCGACGATCTGGGCACCGTGGCAGTGGGCAGGGCCGAGCTGACCGGCACCCAGGAGGCATTCTTCATCAGTTCGCTGGCGCTGAGCCCGGTGCATGGCATCCTCGCCGGTGTGTGGTTCGGCCCCTACTCCGAGGACTCGGGCACCGAGCGGGCCGGCGTCGTCGCGTTCAGCCCAAGCCTGGCCCGCGCCGAGCTGATCGCGGCCCTCGACGTATCCGCGCTGCCCCTTCCCAATGGTAGGCCTGCCGCAATGCACTATTCTGTGCGGGTGGCCGTTGATGGAGCCTGGTTCTTCGTCACCACCGACGTCTGGGAGCGCGACCCCACACGGGGCGAAGGGACGCCGCAGCGTTCTCGCCTCGCCATCGGGGACAGCGCCACGCTCGTGTCCCAGCCGGACGGGCCGGCGCGGCTGCCGCTGCGCCTGGTGCTGCCGGAGCGCTGTGAGGGGAACACGAAGGGCGTGGTCGTCACCGGCGGGCACCTGCTGATTGGAGCGACGCTGACCCCGGCCCGCTGGCAAAGCGTGGTGGTGGTGAGCCGGATCAGCGACGCGCCACTCGTCTTCGATACGGCGATAGCCGGCCAACCCGGCGCGGAGGTCAGCCTCACCGGCGCGCTGGTGTCTGGGGTCGGTGGGCCGGCCCTCTATCTTTCCAGGGCCCCGGTGGGCTTGATTCGCCGGCCCGGGCCACCGCCTGCGACCTCGCTACCCCAGTCTCCACCCATCGCGATGATCCTCACGAGCCCCTGAGTGCGCCTCGGCGCGATACACACGCGACCTACAGGAAGGACAGGTGCAGATGGTCACCCGCCCCCGCTTCCGCATGTCCCTCGGGTTCCTCATCGCACTCTGCATCGCAGCGGCTGCAACACCGCCAACCGCCCGCGCGCAATCCCCGTTCCCCCTCGATGGCGTGTTCTTCACAACCTACGCGGACTCGTTCCAAGGGGGCGGAGAAGTCTTCTACGCGCTCCGCACTGACAACGGCACCATCGTGGAGCTAGATGTCGCTCGCGACACATTAGCACGTGCCGGTGGTACTGCCCGCCTCGCTCGCCGAGCGCCTGCTGCCGGAGCGAACGCCCACCACGGTCACGCCGGTGCAGGCCGGCATTCTCGACCGGCTGATCCGCGGCACGCCGCAAGGGGTGATAGCTGAGGGGCTGGGCCTCGGCCGCCGCACGGTGGAGCGCCACATCGCCACGCTCCGCGATCAGTACGGCGCCCCCACCACCGCCGTGCTGGTGGAGCGCGCTGCCCGGCTCGGCTACCACGCGCGCCCGCGCCCGAAGCGGCGGCCGTGAGCAGACAGGCAAACTGGCGGAAATCCGCCACCACATTGGCGGAAATCCGGTCTTGTCGTCACCAAGCGGCGGTCGTACAACGGGGTCAGCACCCGAGCGGCGCGAGCAGGCGCCAACGGTGCGCTCGCTCGCGCCGGGCAGCCCAGGGCTAAAGCGGCGTTTGCGATGGCGACGATGAAGGCAGCGAGAGGGATTGCAGCACCCGTGCGGATGCAAGACAAGGGCAGACCGATGACGTTGGACGGACGCCCGCCGCGGGTGCGGTGTGCGGTTCGGGTGCTCATCGCACGCGCGCTGCCGGTCATCGTGGTGCTCCTGCTCGCGGCCGGCACCACGGCAGGCGTGGCGTACTCGCGTGGCTGGTCTCCGCTGTTCCTCGGCCAGTCCACCCCCAGCGGCGTGCTCGCCTGCCTGGGCGGTGTGGATGGGACGCCTGCCGTCACTGACGACACTCTGCTCACCCGCTCAGTGGTCACGCTTCCTGACCTCGGTCCCAACGGGACGATCACCCACGCGGCGGTTGGCCCCGCGGGCGACGTGGTTCTTGCCGGCGTGAGGACTGTGCCGTCATCTCAGTTGCTGCTCTATCGCATCGACCGGACGGGCACCGCGGTTGCCTCCTTTGGCGCCAGCGGGCTTGCCACGCTCAACCTCCCCGTCGAGCGACTGGAACTCACCGACATCCACGCGCTTGCAGACGGGTCGCTGGTGGTTGTGGGGAACCGTAGGGAGCAAGACAGCTCGCGGGAACGGGCCGGGCCGCTCGGCTGGCGGGTAGGCGTGCTCATCATCCGGGTAACCTCGTCAGGGGAATTCGACACCGCGTTCGGCAGCGGCGGAATGCTGTCACCGGTTCCGGATGCCAGCTACTCCCAGGCGAACGCGTCATTGATCCACAGCGGGCTGCTGTACATCGCCGGGGAAGCTGACAGACGTGAGGCAGATCCGCTGCGCGTCAGGTCGCTGGTGCTAAGCTTCTCGGTCGACGATCAGCGTGTCTTGGCGCTGAGCAACGCAGATCTCGCCGATGGTGGCGGAGGGTTGTTCATCAGTTCACTCGTGATGAGTCCGGTGTATGGTCTGCTTGCCGGCGTTCTGCGCGAGCCTTATGTTTTCTTCGGCGATGGTTCGTTCTCCCCTGATGGTGCGGAAAAGGCAGCGGTGGTCTCCTTCAGTCCGGACCTCGCCCGCGCCGAGTTGTTCGCGGTCCTCGAATTGACGGCCCTGCCACGCCCGGAGCATCCAGGCAACCCAGTTTACGAGGATGTACAGCTCGCCGCCGACGGCAGTCGAGTCTTCGTCGCTACCCAACTGGCACAGCGCTCCTCACCGGGCCGCAACGAGCCATCCCGAAATGCCGGCCTTGCCATCGGTGACTCGGCTGAGCTTGTGGGCTCGCCGGGCCAGATCGCGAGGCTCTCGCTTGCTCCGTTGCCAATGCCGGGTTGTAACGTCACTCTCGGTGGCATCTTGGTACTGGACAGCCGGTTACTGCTTGGGACGTCTGTATGGCCGTCGAGTGAACGTGACCGGCCGCGCTATCAGAGCACTATCCTGGTGAGCCAAACTACCGCTGCCAGACCGGCGTTCGATAGGGCGATCGCGATACCAGCCGATACTGGACGGAGTCTGATCAGACGACTAGCTGGCCATGATGGGCTGGCGGTGTGGGTATCGTCGTACGGGACCCCATTTAATCCCCGGCCACAGACGGATTTGAGCGTAATCCTCCTCGCGAGCCCTTGAACTAATCCTACGCACAACACGCGAATCTCAAGGACAGGTGCACATGATCACCCGCCCCCGCCTCGTCGTGGCCATCACTCTCGTCGTTGCGCTAGCTCTGTCAGATGGGCAAGCTCCATTGCTATTGACAGCCGACGCTTCGGATACAGTAGCGGGCTTGTTCTTCATCACACATGAGGATTCACGGACCAAGGGCAGCAATGTGCTGTACTTGCTTCGGGATGACGCTGGACAGATTGTCAACCTCGATGTCCCCGGCGAAGTGCTGTCGCGCGCAGGTAGCCTGTCCCGGCTGCACAATCGCCGCGTCGTACTCAGAGGCGGATACTCAAACCGCCATTCGGCCACCAGTTCGGGAACATTCCGTGTACAGGATATCCGCGCGGATGAGGCAGTGACAGTGGGAAGTGCTCCCCCCCATCTCTCGGGAAACAAGAGATGGTTGAATGCACTTTGCTCGTTTGCTGATGCTAGCCCTACTTTGGGTGCTTCGCAGTTTGACAGCATGTTGTCTGAGATCAGCAACTATTGGCGAGAGGTGTCCAACGGCACGATATGGCTAGACGGCAGTATTCGTACTCCGGTGTGGTACGTGATGCCACAGCCGCATTCATATTACTTGGACCAAGGTGACAGGAATGTGAGATTAAGGGAGCTATTGGCAGATTGCCTGCAGGTAACAGGATACGACGCGGTCTCCATGCAGGGATACTATGGCGTAAACCTCATGTTCTCCGCTGCGATTTGGGAGGACTCTGCCTTTGGTACGGCACCCAGTGCGGGCTGGCTGGGGGCTCCGTATGCGGTCACATGGCTGCCACCTGGTGCCCACGATGCATCTGCCGTGATCGCTCACGAAATGGGACACACGTTCGGGCTAGGGCACTCCGGGTTTATATCGACATATTGTCGACACATGCAGGCTGCACGCTGCGCTGAATACGGCGACGAATGGGACATTATGGGCGAGCCTTGGCTGGTGCCTGGTGGGTGCGCCACAGGAACATGGGGTGTTTGGTGTGGTCACCTCGCCGCCCCTAACAAGGTAATGCTTGGTTGGGCTACACCGGTAGTCTGGTCAGGCACGACCCAAGAGCTGACTTTGGTGCAGGCTGCTCAGCGACCAACCGGTTCAGGTCCGCTCGTTGTCAAGATTCCGTCTACAAACCCCGCAATGTGGTATTCCGTCGAATATCGTGCACGCGCAGGGTTCGACGGCAGTATCCCATACGCAGCCGTGGTGGTGCACAGAGTAGAGGAGGCTCTCCCCAGACTACAGTTGATCGATACTGGGCGGCCGACCGGAGGTATGCTTGTCACGGATATGATCCATGTGCAGCCTTCAGACCTCACCACGCCTTCCATTGAGTTCAAGAGGGTCTGGTACAACAGCACATTAGGCGCGGCATTTGCGGACATTGTGATTCGCCCAGCACAGACTGACCCTCCCTTGCCTCTTCGTCCTAGTCTTGCGTCGGTGCAGCCCAGCACGCTCGTTGCGGGCGGCGCAGCGACGACGCTCGTGCTGACAGGGACCGGCTTCGATGCGGGCTCGGTTGCGTACTGGAACACGCAGCAACGTCCCACGGTCGTGCTGGGCTCGACACAGCTCTTGATGACACTCCAGGCGAGTGACATCGCTACACCCGGTCAAGCTGGTATCCAGGTCATTACCGGCAGCGGCCAGGCAACTACCGGCGTCCATGTCACCGTCGTCGGAAGTGCCACCACCACCCCGACCATCACGTCAATCAGCCCGCCATTTGGGCCGCCGACCGGCGGCACCCAGGTCACCATCTCTGGGGCGAATTTCGCAACCTCAGGCGGCGGGGCTCCTACCGTGCCCCAGGTCCTCTTCGGCGGCATCAGCGCCACGCAGGTGGCCGTGAGCGCGGGCGGTACGTCAATCACCGCCGTCACGCCCGGGAATGCCGCGGGCGCTGTGGATGTTCAGGTCACCAACCCCGGCGGCGAGAGCGTCACCCGGCAGGCGGCCTTCACCTACACGTACAGCGGCGTGTCGACGCCCGTGGCTACCGGCATCTCCGTTGATAACGGGCCGGCATCCGGCGGCACGCCCGTCACCATCACCGGCGTCGGGTTCTTGTCTGGTGCACGCGTCGACTTCGGCGGCGCGCTCGTGGCGGCAACCTCCGTTGCGGCGGGTGGGTCATCCCTGACGGTGACCACGCCCGCGCACCCGGCTGGGCCGGTGACGGTCACTGTGTTCAACCCCGACGGCGGCATGAGCGTGCTACCGGGCGTGTTCACCTTCACGGCTCTGGCGAACAACCCGCCCGCCTGGGGCGAGGTGTTGCCCAGCTTTGGGCCAGCGGCCGGCGGGACCATCGTCACGATCACCGGCAGCGGCCTGGCCGGCTTGCAGTCCGTCACCTTCGGCGGCGTGCCTGCCACCGGCGTGTCGGTCAGCGGCGGTGGGAGCATCATCACCGCTACCGTCCCGCCCAAGCCCGCCGGTGCGTCCAGCGCCGTGGATGTGACGCTGTCGTATCCCGGCCTGACGCTGATGCGGGCGCGCGCCTTCAGCTATGTCACCGCCACGCCCTCCGGCCTGGCCCTCAGCCCGGCCACCGGCCCCACCACCGGCGGTACGGCGGTCACGCTCACCGGGCAGAGCATCGCGCCGGACGCCACCATCAGCTTCGGCGGCGTGGCGGCGGCGAACGTCGTGGTCAACGGCACGGGCGCCAGCGCGACGCTGACCGTGCCCGCCCATGTCCCCGGCGCGGTCGATGTGCTGGTCACCAACCCCGGCAGCGCCCCGGCCACCCTGCCGCTGGCGTACACATACACCCCGGCGCTGCCTAAGCCGCGCATCACCGGCTTCTCCCCGGCCACGGTCTATGAGGGCAGCGCCAGCTTTGCGTTGACCATCGCCGGCTCCGACTTCCAGAGCGGTGCGCAGGTCTACTGGAACGGCGCACTGCGACCCGCGACGTACCTGGCGGCCACGCAGCTCCGGGCGGAGATCCCCGGCAGTGACATCGGCGACGACGGCGCCGCTACTATCACCGTGATCAACCCGGACACCTCCGCCTCCGATCCGGCCATCTTCACCATTGCCGGTTGCGACCGCACCTGCACCCGCTTGGGGCCGCTGCTGAGCACGGTGGCCCCGGCCGTGATCATCGCCGGCGGGCCGGACTTCGACCTGACGGTGAACGGCAGCGGCTTCACCACCGGCTCGCGCATCCGCTGGAACGGCGTCGAGCGGGCGACCAGCTTTGTCAGCGCCACCCAACTGCGGGCGCGAATCCTGGGCGCGGACATCACCGCCGCTGGTGCAACGCAGGTGCAGGCGGTCAACACCGGTGACGGCAGCGCCTCGAACGTGCTCACCCTCACCGTCGAGCCGTGCACGCGCGGCTGCACTGCGGGCCCGACGATCAGCGCGCTGTCGCCCAGTGCGGCGGGGATGAACGGCCCCGCCTTCACCCTTACGGTCACAGGGACCGGCTTCCAGAGCGGGGCGGGCGTCCACTGGAACGGCGCACCGCGCACCACGACGTTCGTGTCCAGCACCCAGGTGACGGCGGCCATTCCGGCTGGCGATCTGCTCAGCGCCGGCGCCGTCTCCGTGACGGTGGTGAACCCCGGCGGCCCGGCTTCACCGGCGGCCAGCTTCACCATCACCGCGCCGGCGCCGGTGCTGACCGGCATCAGCCCCGCCAGCGCGCTTGCGGGTGGCGCCGCCTTCACCCTGGCGGTCACCGGCACGGGCTTCATCTCGGGGGCAATAGTGCGCTGGAACGGCGCAGAGCGCCCGACGGTGTTCGTCAGCGCCACCCAGCTCACCGCCCAGATCACGGCGGCAGACATCGCCGTGGCCGGGACCTTCGCGGTGACCGTCACCAATCCCGGCAGCGCTGCCTCGGGCGCGGTGACGTTCACCGTCAACAACCCGCTGCCGGTGGTGACGGCGCTGACGCCTTCCTCGATGCCGGCGGCCGGGCTGCCCTTTGCGCTGACCGTGGATGGGACCAACTTCGTCCCGGGCTCAGTGGTGCGCTGGAACGGGGCGAACCGGGTGACGGCATACGTGTCGTCGGCGCGGCTGACGGCGCAGATCACCGCCGCCGATATCGCCGCCGCCGGCAGCGCGACGGTGACGGTGTTCAACCCGGCGCCGGGCGGCGGCCTCTCCGGCGGCGCGGCATTCACCATCACCGCGCCGGTGCCGGTGATCACGGCGCTCACCCCGCCGATGCGAACGCTGGCGTCCGGCGCCTTCACGCTGACGCTCACCGGCGCCAGCTTCGTCCCAGGGGCGCAGGTGTACTGGAACGGCATGGCGCGGGCGACGAGCTACGTCAGCAACAGCCAGCTCACCGCCGCGATTGTGGCGGGCGACCTACCGGCCCAGGCGGGCACGGCCACGGTGACGGTGCTCAACCCGGACGGCAGCCCCTCGGAGCCGGCGGCCTTCCGCATCTGCGTGGACAGCGATTGTCCGGTGGTGACGCTGGTCAGCCCGACGGCGGCGGCGGGCAGCCCCGGCTTCACCATGGAGGTGATCGGCGGCAACTTCCAGCCAGGCGCGTTCGTCACCTGGAACGGCGTGCAGCGGGCGACGGCCCAGGTCTCGACCACCAAGCTGACGTTCCCGGTGAGTGCGGCCGACATCGCGGCGGCAGGCACGGCGTCGATTGCCGTCGATGGTCCGGTGACGCGCGGCCGGGCGTTGTCGAACGCGGTCACCTACCGGTTCTGCGGCGGCGGCGGCTGCCCGGTGCTGGGCGCGCTCGACCCGCACACGGCCACTATCGGCGGGGGTGGCGGGACACTGACGGTGCTTGGCCGCGGCTTCACCTCCGGCGCGGCGGTGAAGTGGAACGGGTCGAGCCGCACCACGGCGTTCGTCTCGCCGTCACGGTTGACCATCGCGCTCTCCGCCGCTGACCTGGCCACCGTCACGAGTGCGACGGTCACCGTGACGAACCCGGATGGAGGTAGCTCGAACGCGCTCACCTTCCGCGCCGTGGACTGCAATCGCACCTGTCCCACCGTGACGGCGCTCAGTCCGGTATCGACGGCGGCCGGCGGGGCAGGATTGACCGTGACGGTCACGGGCACGGGCTTTGTCGAGGGAGCGAACGTCCGCTGGCGCGGCCTGCTGCGCCCGGTGACGGTGCTCTCGCCGGCGCAGTTGACGTTCACGCTGACGGCGGCGGACCTGGCCACCCCCGGCAGCGTGCCCGTGACTGCCGTCAACCCGGATGGCGGCGTATCGAATGCTGTGGTGTTCACCGTCCAGTGAGCGCCGGCGGACCGTTCCGCGCGGCGTTTGCCTGTGGCGCAATCGGAATCTAGGGGCGCCGCGGTGGACGGCCTTCCAACGGAAAGCAGCCGGCATATTGGAGGTAGAGCACGCGACGGCAGCCGCTCGCTTGGCCTCCGGGCGGCTCAGGGCCCGCCGAAGATGACGATGGCGGAGGCGGCGAGCGAACCGTCGACGAGGTACTCGCCATCGACGGCGATGCGACGGCCGCTGGTGACCTCGGCGAGGGACATGGGCACGAAGCGGGAGACACGGACGGCAGGCGCGAGGTCGGCCGACCGCTCACCAGTGCTGGCCATGATACGCAGCTTCCCGCCTTCGTTACTGACGATCGTGCCCGTGACCAGTGTCGGCGTGGAGATGTTCGTGCCGGGCCGGGGCGGATCGCTGCCGCGGCCGAAGATCGGGATCTCCGGCGGCTGGACGGTGATGCGTGTCACGATCACGCGGCCATCGTTCTGCTGTGAGAGGTTGGCGGCCACATGCTCGCCGCCGCGGACGTCGGCGATGCTGCCGTCTGCCAGCCGGCCCACCGGGGCATTGCGCCGCAGCACGACGCGCACCGATTCAGGTGTGGTGAGCCGCACCACGAGCGTCTGACCTTCTACCTTCTCGATGGTCCCGGAGATCAACGCTCGTCCCGCCGGACGGGTGGCGGTTACCGGCGCGACGGTGGCGGTCGCTAGTGCCCGGTCTACCTCGCTGGCCTCGCCGGAGGGCAGCAGCAGGAAAACGGAGAAGGCCACACCGCCCAGAATCAACGCCGCGATAAAGGACCAGGCCGCGATCAGTGCCGCACGGGTATTCAGCCAGCGTTCCATCGCCGCCATTGTACATGGCGCGGCGGGCGTGTCAGCGCCTTACTTGCAGCCGGAGCGGCCCGGACAAGGCATCGCCGGCGGCCGGGCGGGGGATGGCGCCTGGGCGTCGAGGCGGATGTCGAAGACCGCCCGCATGGTAGTACCGGCGGGCGCCGCGTCCGGCGCATTGCCCGCGACTGTGGCCTCTAGCGTATAGCGTCCGGGGGCGGGAAGCGTCAGTAAGGGGGGGACGGCGAAAGGCGTCCCCGGCGGCATCAGCGCAACCCGGCACACCACCGGATCGGCGCTCTGGCAGCCGCCGGTATCAGTGTCTGATCGCACTAGGGTTGCGGCGGCGGGTAACCGCGCTTGGAGGACAACGGCGGTAGCTGCGGCAACCCGGCTGCGGTTCAACACGCTGATCAGGAACCTCGCGTCGGAGCCGGTCACCCCGTCCAGGCGAGCCTGGATGTTGAGGTCAGGGCGCGCTTCCTCTGAGAGGGGGTTCAAGAGGAAAGCGCGTTCCTGACCCTGCAGTATCCCGACACCGGCGATCTGCCCGCGGTCATTGATGGCGCGCGCCGCGGTTAGGGTCCAGCCGCTCTCCGGCGGCAGCAGATCGTTGAGGTCGCGCAGCACACCGCCGGCCCAGATGAACGCCCGCCGCGGGCGGTTGCCAGAGCCGGTGTCTGAGGCGCCGACAATGGCCCCTGCCTCGTTGATGTCATACGCCGTGCTGTTCGGACCGCCGAGCGTGCCCAGGTCGATGAGGGTGCCGTCCCACAGGAACGCACGGCTTTCACCGCTGGCGGTGAGCGCCGAGCCGGCGGCCCACCCCGATTCGTTGATGGCCTCTGCCCGTCCGCCGCTACCGCCAAAGGTGGGGAGATCCTGGCGGACGCCGTCGCGCCAGATGGCGGGGGGGCCGAACCCTGGCGCCTGGCCGGCGATGGCGCCGGCGTCGTTAATTGCCGTCGCGCTGGCGCAACAGCCGCCCGACTCCAGCGGGGTTAGCGTGCGGTTGTGGTAGACCGCAGCCAGGCCGTCGGCCGTCAGCGCGACGTCTCCGGTGCCGTTGATGGCGGCGGCGCTGGCGCTCTGACCGGCTGGCAGCAGCCCAAGCTCGGTGATTCCGGCCGCCGACCAGATGTACGAACGCGCCGGCGTGAGCGCGTCGTGACTGTAGCCGGTGATCTGTCCCGCGTCGTTGATGTCCTTGGCCAGCGTATGGATGCCGGGACGGGGCATCTCCAGGCGGGAGAGGGACCCCTGCTGCCAGATGAACGGCTGGATGACGCCATCCGTGCCCAGCGAGACGCCGGTCACCTGGCCATGGTTGTTCAGCGCCCATGCCTCGCTCCACAGACCGAACGTGCCGAGGTTGGTGATGTGATAGCCGGGCGCCGCTACCGCGGGTTGGGTGGCCGGCTGCGCAACGTGAACCACCAGCACAGCCAGCACTGCCGCAAGCAGAATCAAGCGGGGCATGGCGGGCGCCCTCGGTCTCCGGATTGGGTGGGGCTGCCCGCATCATAGCGAACCGCTGCCGCGCCGTAACCAAGCAGACGTCGCTCCGGTGCCGGCCGTTGCCCACGGGTAACCAGCGGTGGCCGCACGTGTCGCGCAGGTGACAGCCGCGCTGTTATGGCCCCCACTTCCGGCGTCGCGGGATGGTGGCACGATGCAAGTACCACAGACGGGAGTGAACTCCCGCGAAAGGAGCACCAGAATGACGACCTGCATTATCTGCCGCTTCGGCACCGAACTGGACGATGTGGCGGTCGCCGGCGCCGGTGGCCGGTGCGTCTGCCTGCGCTGCTACGCGCGGGAGACAGAGACGGCCCGCCCGATGCCCAAGAGCCTGCGCCGCGAAGTGACCGCCGCCCTCGCGGATGTGCAGTTTGCATAGGCCCGTGCGCATGACCGCCCGCCACCACTGAGGCCCGGATCGCCGCTATCGCAGGCGCACCGGGCTTCAGTCATTTCGGCGTGACCCGTGTCCTCCCTGCTCCGTACGCTGAGGGCGAGCATCCCGCCACGGCCCAAGGGACCGTGCTGGTTGACCGTCGCCCGCGCTTCGACGGTCATGCGCCCGCCGCTGCACGGGAGGGTTACTATTCCGGCAGCGACGGCAAGCCGATGGCCGACAGCGACATCTGCCGGATTGAACTCAACCGGCTCGTGGACACCCTCGATGGCGCGCTGGCACACCTTCCCGACGTCTCCGCCTCCGGCAACCTGCTGCCGTACGACAAGGAAAGCAACCTCCGGGCATCGGCGGCGCCTGGCGTGTTTCAGGTGTGGGGCGTGCCCAAGCCGCGGCCGTGGATCTACAAGGTGTGGGATGAGGGCCTGCCGCCGTGCTTCGTGATTGCGGTTACCTCACCGTCTGCGCGCCGCGAAGATGCCGGCCGCATGCGCGAGCGGTATGCACGCCTGGGCGTCCAGGTCTGCGTGCTGTATGACCCCGAAGGCGAGCTCTGTGCCCGCGCTGCAGATGTTGCGGCTGACCCCGGCCGGCCGTGCAGCCGGAGCGCCCAATGCTGACGGGTCACTGCTGAGCGAGACACCAGGCATCATGCTCAGGCTGGTGGACAGATTGCGCCAGCTCCGGCGGGCGGTAAGCGACGAGCCGTTGCGCGGTCTGCGCGAGCGGGCCGAGATCGAGGCGGCGCAGGCCAATGCGGCGGAACGGCGCAATCGCGACATACAGCAACGCATCGCTGAGCCGAGTCACGGCGTGGTGAAGGGTTTTGACGGTATCGACGCAACCCAGGATGATGGTTTCAGGGAATTGACCAATCGGTAAACTGGGTCCCGGTACGGATGTTGCCGGCGCGGTGGTCGAATCGGGCACCCGCGCCCAGAGAGGACTGCTGAGGATGGACTTCAAGGATACCCCGCAGGAAAGCGCGTGGCGGCAGGAAGTGCGCGCGTTCCTCAATGAGGCGCTGCCCGCTGAGCTGCGCTCGGACTTCGAGGGCGAGGCCAGCATGTTCGGCCGCGGCATGGCGATGCGCAAGTGGCGTGCGTCCGTGGCGCAGAAGGGCTGGATCGCCCCGCACTGGCCCAAGAAGTACGGCGGCGCCGAGATGGGCGTCAAAGACCAGTTCGTGATGAACGAGGAGTTCGCCGAGGCAGAGGCGCCGCAGGTTGGTGGCTTCGGCGTGATGATGATCGGCCCCACGCTGATCACCCACGGCTCCGAGGAGCTCAAGGAGCGCTTCATCCCGGGGATCGTCAAGGGCGAGACGATCTGGTGCCAGGGCTACTCCGAGCCGGGCGCCGGCTCCGACGTCGCCAGCCTGCAGACCCGGGCCGTGCGCGACGGCGATGACTACGTGCTCAACGGCCAGAAGATCTGGACGACCGGCGCTCAGTTCGCCGACTGGATGTACATGCTGGCCCGCACCGACCCGGACGCCCCCAAGCACCGCGGTATCTCCATGCTGTTGCTGGACATGAAGTCCCCCGGCGTGCAGGTGCGGCCGCTGACAACGATGGCCGGCACCCAGACCTTCAACGAAGTGTTCTTCGACAACGTGCGCGTGCCGGTTTCTAACCGCGTGGGCGAGGAGAACCGCGGTTGGTACGTCGGCGCTACCCTGCTGGACTTCGAGCGTTCCGGCATCGGCAACGCCGTCGGCGTGCGCAAGCAGCTGGAGCGGCTGCTGCGCTGGTCGCAGAGGGAACCGGAGAAGCTCCAGTTCCAGACGCGCAAGAGCCTACGGCTGGAGTTCGCGGACCGCTGGATTGAGGCGGCAACGGCCCGCTGGCTGTCGTACCGCGTGATCTCGATGCAAGCGAACAACGAGATCCCGAATGCCGAGGCCAGCCTCACCAAGCTGTTCATGTCCGAACTGGGGCAGCGCATCTCCGCGCTCGCGCTGCACATGAGCGGCATGCGCGGGCTGATCAACGACCCGAAGAACCCGCACAGCGCCATGGGCGGCCGCACGGGCATGGGCTATGTCAGCTCCGTGTCGTCGACCATCGCCGGCGGCACCAGCGAGATCCAGCGCAATATCGTTGCCCAGCGCGGCCTGGGTCTGCCGCGCGCCTAACGGCGTAGGGTTGACTCTACCCTGAACTTGGTGCGTGATGCGTGGGGGCCGGTGACGGTCCGCGCATCACGCACCTTTGGTTTGGAGGCGGTTGATGAAGGTGGTGGCAGGGGTTGGCGGTGGATCACTGAGAGATGTACCCGCGGCGGCGCGGCTGGCAGAGGAGCTTGGCTACGACGCCGTAACGACGGGCGAAACCAAGCACGACTCAATCCTGGTGATGGCACTGGCGGCAGAGCATACCGAACGGATCGAGGTCTGCTCCTCGGTGACCATCTGTTTCCCGCGCAGCCCGATGGTGCTGGCCCAGCAATGCTGGGATATGCAGGCGATGTCTAACGGCCGCATCAATATTGGCCTCGGCTCCCAGGTCAAAGGACACAATCTGCGGCGGTTCTCCGGCACCTGGAGCCCGCCCGCGCCGCGCATGCGCGACTACATCCGGGGCATGCGCGCCATCTGGGACTGCTGGCAGAACGGCACGAAGCTGAACTTCGTCAGCGAGAACTACACCTTCACACTGATGACGCCCAACTTTGATCCGGGACCGTTGCCGGTGCCCGCACCCAAGATCTCCATCTCCGCGGTCAATCCGGTCATGGCCTCTGTGGCCGGCGAAGTGGCAGATGGCTTGCTGCCCCATGGATTTGCCACCGAAAAATACCTGGTCGAAGTGCTGATTCCGGCAGCACGCAAAGGGGCGAAGAAGGCCGGCCGGCCGATGAGCGAGCTGGAAATCTCCGCCGGTGGCATGATGGTCATTGGCGAAACCGAGGCCGAAGTCGAGCAGGGGCTCCAGCGGCTGCGTGAGCCTATCTCTTTCTACGGCTCTACCCGAACCTACCACGGGGTGTTCCGCGCGCATGGTCGCGAGGAACTCGGTATGCAGCTGCACGAGATGTCGCTCAAGGGCCAGTGGGCCGAGATGCGCAAAGCGATCCCCGAAGAGGTGCTGCGCGAGTTCGCGCTGATTGCCACCTGGGAGACGCTGCCTCAGGTGCTGCGCGAGCACCGGTGGTACGCCAGCCGTGCTGGCCTGCGGCTGCCTGCCGCGACGCCGGCTCAGCGCGAGCGTGCTGCCTGGCTCATCGACGAGATCCACAAGATCCCGGCGCCGAACTGGGACGCGGTGCCGCTGTGAGCCTATCGGGGGAGCGAGTTCGATCGCTCCCCCAGCTTGCCCCCGCCCTGGCGTGGTGGCAATCACGGCAGCAGCGTCAGCGCCTCACCGGCGGCAGCCCGGAACCATGGCGCCACCCGGAAGCCATCAGAGGCGCCCGCCAGGGCCGGCGTGGCGCTGTGGCCCATACCCACGTCGCGCAGCAGGTCCACCGCTGCCAGGGCCACGCGTTCTGGCGACACCATCCGCAGGCAGTTGCCGTGACCCAGCGGGCAGACGCGCTGTCCGCAACCGGCGCAGGGCACGTGGTGTGAGAGCGCTCGGTACGGCGTTCGCCAGGGCGCATGGTAGGCGCCGGTGAGCGCGTGGAGATCGACCACCGGCGTGGCACCAGCGGCGGCCAGATGCACGGGGCTGCCATGGCTGGTGATCAGCAGTGGCGCAATTGCCAGCAGCGCCGTCTGCTCTTCTAGGCTCAGCCGCCCGGCTAGCGTCAGCGATGGCGCATCCATCGTCGCACGGATGCTCTCGACGAGCGGACGCTCGGGCTGTGCGCCGGTGAACACGACCTGCCAGCCGTGGTTGGCGGTCAGGATGTGAGCCACGCGGGCAAAGTGCTCAGCCGGGTAGCGATTGGCGGGCACGTCCGCACCGGGATGGATCACCACCCAGGGCCGCTCCGGGTTCCACCGGCGCTCCTCCAGCAACCGCTGTACCCGAGTTTGGGCAGCATCGGAGGTCTGCAGGTACAGCCGGTCATCAGCTCCCTGTGCGCCAACCGCCGCTACCAGATCGAGTTGCCGCCTCACGGGGTGGCGAGGTGCGCCCGGCGGTTCCCCATCTGCCACCCAATCGCTGAGAAGCTGATGGGGCTGGTCGTGGCTGAACGCCAGCCGCAGGGGGATATCAGCCAGCAGGCACAGCATCGCGGCCGGCCAGGCGCACTGACCCTCATCGGCAAATATCACGGCGGCATCGAAGCTGCGGGACCGAAGTGCTTCGATGCCGGCGCGATCGGGTTGACTGCTGACCCGCGGCGGCGACTGCTCTAGCCACGGCGCGTCATATACCAATACCTCGTCGACGGCGGCCAGCCGGGCAGCTTCGGCGCCGGCGGATGAGGTCAGCAAGGCAATCGTTCGGTCCTGGACGGACTCCTTCAGCGCCCGCAACGCCGGGGTGACCGTGACGACCTGGTCAACGCCCCCCAAACGCACACACAACAGCCTGACTGCACGCTGCCATGCCGCCGCTTCTGGCACATCCCTACCCTTGTGATTCCCACCGGCGCCCGCCAGGCCGGCGGGGCGAACCAGCATCGGCGCCATCGCACGACCGGCTGGTCCGGCACACCGTGGCCTAGGGACCGTTCCGGCCCGCGCGGTGATCCCCCCTGCAGGGCGCTGGTTGGGGTGCTTGTCTCATCACTATGGCCTAGCGGGCGTAGCCCTGATATAGCGCTGCCGGGGTAGGCGCGGGCGCCGGCGCCCTGACAGGGAGGGCACGCGTCGCGGCCTGCTGCCGGGCATTTCCGATATGATGCCGGCACCGGCAGGGACGGTGTGATGCGGGTAGCAATCGCAGAGCGGCTTGGCCGTCGGGTGTATTACGGCTGGGTGCTGGTTGTCACGCTGGCAATCACGGAAACCACCTCATGGGGCGTGCTGTATTACGCGTTCACGGTCTTTCTCAAACCCATGCAGGCTGAGTTCGGCTGGTCACGGGCAGCGATGACCGGAGCGTTTTCGCTCGCACTGCTCCTCTCCGGGCTGGCTGCCGTACCGGCCGGGCGCTGGCTGGATCGCCATGGTCCGCGTACGTTGATGACCACCGGCTCCGGTGCCGCGGTGCTGCTGCTACTTGCCTGGTCACGGGTGCAGTCGCTTGTGGCGCTCTATGCCGTGTTTGCCCTCATTGGTGTCGTAATGTCGGCAGTGCTCTATGAGCCGGCCTTCGTCGTGGTCGCGAACTGGTTTCAGCGGCGGCGGGGACGGGCGCTGACATTGCTGACCTTCATCGCCGGATTCGCCAGCGTGATCTACATCCCGCTGGCCGGGCGGCTGGTCGAAGCGCAGGGCTGGCGCAGCGCCCTGGTGTGGCTGGCGGTAATCGTGGCGGTGGGGACGATTCCTTGGCACGCGCTCCTGCTGCGGCGACGGCCGGAGGATTTGGGGCTTGCCGTCGACGGCCAGGCGGGGCGTGTCGATTCAACCGCCGGCGCCCCCTCTGAGCGCAGTTGGACCACCGGTGATGCCGTCCGCGGGGCGACGTTCTGGTGGCTGACGGCAGCATTCTTCCTCAACGCGCTGGGGGTCGGTGCGGTGTTCGTCCACCTGGTGCCGTACCTGACCGACCAGGGGTACAGCGCGGGGTTCGCCGCATCGGTTACCGGCATCGTCGGTGTGATGGCGCTACCCGGCCGGTTGGTGCTGACGCCGCTGGGTGACCGCGTGCCGCGCAGCCTGGTGGCGGCGCTGATCTTTCTGCTGCAGATGCTGGCGCTGCTGGCGCTGTTGCTGGTGCAGACGACAGCCGGAGTGTTTGCGTTCGTGGTGCTGTTCGGTGCCGGCTTTGGAGCGGTGACGCCGGCGCGGGCGGCACTGGTAGCGGAGTTCTACGGCCCGCGGCACTACGGCAGCATCAGCGGCATGATGTCGCTGTTGCTCACCGGCTCGCGTGCGCTGGCGCCGGTCGGGGTCGCCGTGGTGTACGAACTGGCTGGGGGATACGCCATCGTTTACTGGGGCCTGGTGGCCGTCTCGGCCGTGTCAGCGGTCTCGGTGCTGATGGCAGAGCGTACCGCAGCGCGCGCCGGGCTGGTCACGGCCGCCCGATAGCCGAGACGCCACACCGACGCGGCCTCCACGGGGATGGTTGCGGTTCCTCCCTCCCGTGGAGACTGCGCCGGTGTGCCCAGCCCTCGACGGCTCTAATCAGTGGTGGCCGGCCCGCGTGGCTGCTCAAGCACGAGCAGCATGACCCCCGCCAGCAACAGCCCTGCCTGGTAACTGTTCGGAGGGACGAAGCCGCCGAGGACGATCAGCGTGAGCGCGCCTGCGCGCTCGATGGCGCCGGTGCGCAGCAGCGCGATTAGGGTGGCGGCCATGGCGCCCGCGGTGATGGCATACAGCAGCGCCGGCAGCGGCATACCCAGGCCGAACGTCCACAGCGCCAGGGTACGGGCCGTGCTGGCATTGCCAAACAGCATACCAGCGCCGATCAATGCGACGACGCCGCCGGCGATCACGTCGCGCCGGCTCCAGCGGCGGGGACCAACGAGCACCGGCGCGGCGAGTAGCGTGACGAGCAGCAGGCTCTCGCCGGCGCCCGCAACAGACAGCGGTAGCGCCCGGCCGCCTTCTGCTGCGAGATTGGCCGACGCGGCCTGCGCCAGCCCCGCGGCCTGCGCCACGCCAACGCCAGCCACAAACAGCGCCATCCGCCGAGAAGTGCTGTAAAACAGCACCGCCAGCAGTGCCACGGCTAGGAGCCATTGGTGAGCCGCTGTGCCAAGCGCACTCTCGCCGGCAACCAGCAGTGCTGCCTGTGCACCCAGCAGCGCCAGTGCTGGGATGGCCAGAATCGGGGCCCGCGGCAACATCGCCATGGCGGCCACGGTCACCAGTGCCGCGGCCAGCAGCGCCGCAACCGGGAAGGTGACCGTGCCGGCCTGGACGGCGGCGGAATACACCCCGCGCAATGCGGGTACGTCCGGGATATGAATCGCCACACGCGACAGCAGCCGCAGGAGCGTCAGCTCCACCAGTGCTGCCGCGACGGTGGCAAACATGAGGGTGGGCAGGAACTGCGCTGCCGCCAGCAGGCGCGGCTGCGAGCGCAGGACCGGGCGTGTGAGCTGCAGCGCCATCTCCTATGCCCTTTCCTTCGCCGTGCCGGCAACGCCGGCCCAGCCCAGCGCCGCCAGGCCGAGGACCACGAGCACGCCACCCAGGATTGCGCCGAACCACAGCGCACCCCAGTCCTCGGACTTGGCCTTCACCAGTTCACCGCTGAGCTGCAACGTGACGAACTGCGACACGTTCTTCTGCCCGGCACGGTCCCCGTTGGCGCCGTCCCAGACGGCCACGGCCAGGTTGGTGTTCTTGCCGGCGGCGAACTCTGCTTGATCACCGTCCGCGGCGCTGAACGGGCGGGTGAAGACGACGCTCCACTCACCGTTGCGCCACATGCCGGCGCCGGTAGCGTCTTGGGCCGCCGCTGCCGATAGCGTGCCGAAGGCCTGCGCCACCAGGGTCTGTACTGCGGCATCAGTGCGCGCCACCGGGTTCCCCAGCCCGAAGGCGGGCTGATAGAGCGCGGCTTTAGTCAGCTCCTCCGGGAAACCGGAGCTATCGGCGTAGCCGTTCGGATAGAGCTTGGCCAGGGCCGCCGATCCCGCGCCGGCCTGTGCATCGGCCTTCCATTGCCAGATGTTCACACCGGAGCCGGGCTGGCCCATGCAGAAGGACGGCACCGAGACGGCAGACTTGCCGGGGAACTCCAGCGCCACCGCATCCGTGAAGGCGGCCATATCGATGGAGGGGACATTCTCCGTCTGGTCCTTCCAGGAAGCGCGAATGTACAGCGTGTTCTCGTGGTGCACGGCCTTGAGACTGACAGCCGGCACGGTGCCGCCGCCCTTGGGATAGGTCACCGCTTGATTGGTGAGCTGTACGTCCACGGACGGGATCTTGACCCAGGTCGCCCAGTCCGGGTTGAGCTCTGGCTTGTCCGCCACTGCAACGGCTTTTAGCGTGACCGCCTGCGACGTGGCGGTGCGGACGCCGGTCAGCCCGGCAAGCGCACCGGCGATCACCAGCGCACCGACGAGCAGGACCGCCGGTTTCGACCACTTCATGACCGTCACCTCAACTCCTGCAACATGGGCAGGGGCATGCCCCCCAGGGACAGCATCCCACCCGCTTCTTCTAGTTCGTCTCCGGCGTCGTAGGCCGGGCCCTCGTGGTCCGGCTCCGGTGGCGGCAGCGTCGGTGTGCCCTCGACCGGCGCCGGCGTGGTGCCCAGCTCCCGGCATTCCTTCTCCAGCCAGGCCACTAGCAGGCCACCGGCCCGCCCCATCCAGCTCTCCGGATCAAGCGTATGCAGCCGGTTGCCCAGCGACGGCGCCCACCGGCCGAGATGGTCACGCAGGAACAGCCGCTGAGCCCGGCGGGCCTGGGAGACGCGCGCAGCGCCCAAGCGGCCGCGGGCGTAGGCCTCCTTCAGCACCAGGTAGTGCATGAAGCCCAGCTCGGTGGTGATATGGTCGATGCGCTCTCCGCCGGCCGCGGGTTGGACGCCGAAGGCGGTGTAGAAGCCACCGATGTCCGCCATTTGCCGTGACTGCTGGAAGGTTTCCGTGGCGGTATAGGCGGTTTCGTAGCACGGCACGTCTTTCGAGGTGCTGTGCGTGAGCAGGCGGGCGTACTCCGCCTGCAGCGCCTCCACGTCTGGCATGGTCATCGCCAGTGCCTCGGCCCGGCCGGCGATGGGCGAGGGTAGGGCAGGCAACGCATCGGCCAGCTCGCGAATCGCAGCGCGGCGATCGGGAGCAGGAAAAGCCAGCGCATGGGCGAGGATACCGTACATGGCCGATCGGGCGAGCGCTTCGGCGGCCGTCGGTGTGGACTTCGCCATCTCACGCCCTCCTAGATCGAGTTGAGATACCCCGGCCGCTCGACAAACGGCTCAAGCACGGAGATGCGAACGATCTCTTTGCCCTTGGAGTCAAAGCCGATCACGGTGTCGTTGAAGATCTCGCGTGTCTTGCCATCAACGACGACCTCTTCCACCTTCGGCCCCTTCACCAGTTCGTAGCTGAAGACGATCTGCTGCGAGGCGCGGAACAACTGGAGAATGCCCAGCATCTCGCGCGAGGGGTTGGTGTAGCGCTCGATGGCGGCATCGACGCCCGGGCCAAACATCTGGCGCAGGTAGGGGCGCGGCACCCAGCGGGGTGGGATGTAGTAGATGTTGGGCTGCGTGCCGAACTGCGGGTACAGCGGCAACGCCACCTGCTCGATGTGGACCATGTGGTACAGCGGATTCTTGGGGTCCTCTTTCCAGACACCCTTGTCCCCAATCTGCACCAGCCCCTGCAACCGGATCTTGCCGGGGCACACCGACATACAGCGCGTCTCCGTGGGCAGACCTTCGGTCGCCGGGTCTGACCCTTCCACGCGCGGGTAACAGCCGATGCACTTCTCGGAGGTGCGGGTGGTGGGCCGGTACATCGACTTCTTATACGGGCAGGCTTCTACGCACTTGCGGTAGCCGCGGCAGCGCTCTTGGTCTACCAGCACGATGCCGTCTTCGGGTCGCTTGTACACGGCGTTGCGCGGGCAGGCAGCAACACAGGCCGGATAGGCGCAGTGGTTGCACAGCCGTTGCAGGTAGAAGAACCAGGCGGAGTGCTCGGGCAGCGACACACCCTGCTTCGGGTAGGCGGTGGCGGTGTCCTCGTAGATATTGGGCGCCGTCCACTCCTCATCGGTGGGGATGTAGCCCGAGACAACCTGCTGATCACCGTCAGCCGCCTCGAACAGCGTCTTGCCGTCGAACTTGCCGTAGGGGGCGTCTTTCGGGCCGCCGGGCTTGCCACTCCAGGTCTGCTTGCCCGGGTTGGACTGCTCCAGCAGCTTGAGCGCCTTGACATCCCAGTTTCGTGGGTAACCGCCGAACGGCTTGGTCTCGACGTTGTTCCACCACATCAGGTCCTGGCCTTCGGAGAGGGTCCAGGTGGACTTGCACGCCATCGTGCAGGTCTGACAAGCGATGCAGCGGTTGATGTTGAAGACGGCCGCGAACTGAAGCTTGGGATACGCGGGGTCATACCGGTACGTCATCTCGCGGCCGAGCTGCCAGTTATGCACCGCCGGCATGGACTGTCTCCTTCCCCCTCCCGAACACCTCGGCGATCAGGCCGCGGACGTAGGCTTCGCCGCGCTCCTCGTACACCGCATGTGTGCCCGCGAACTTGCTGCTGCGAAACAGGATCATGATGCGTTCCGGCGGCCAGCCCATCATGGCGAACTCTTCGATGAAGGTGCGGGCCATGGCCGCCGGGCCGTCGTACCCCGGCGGGGCAGGCAGCCGCACAGCGACCAGCTCGTAAGGGTCGTCTTCTTCAAACTCCTTATCCGGGAGCGGGCGGGTGTCATAGAGCGGTAGCTCCATCTCATACCCCCTTCAGGCTGATGAGGCCACCGGCCAGGTACTGGCGCATGAACTCATCTTCGTTACCGGGGGCCATGCCGGACTTGCCCGGCGCCCACACGCTCTTGCCGTCCGCCCCGCCCGGCTCCGCCTTGGTGATCTTCACCAGCGTCTCCTTCGGCACGGTGTTGATGGCATGGTTGTCCGCCTCACCGCCGAAGATGAAGGAGGTGGCGACCTTGGCCTTGTGGAACAGGGTGTCGGTCTGGTGCATCGGCATCGCCCAGTCGCGGGTGACACTCTGTTGCGAGCCGTAACGGAAGTTGGACTGATAGCCCGTATCGGCAGAGACGGCGCGGCCATCGGGCCGGGTCTCGTGTGCCTTCACGGTGCGTTCGGTGGCGATGAACGTGCCGTGCTTGGTCATCACGGTGCCGCGCGGGTAGGCCGGGTTGTACTTTACCCGCAGCATCAGCCGCGCCACCTTATAGAACGGGTCATCCGGCTTCGCGCCCAGGTACGGCCGGTCATCGGGATTGGCGTCCACATGCACGTAGTCACCATCGGCCAGCCCCAGTTCCTTGGCGTCTTCCGGGTTCATGTGCAGCTGCTGATCGCCCACGCTTGGCAACCGCTTATCCAAACGCCGCGGGTCGGAGAAGTTGCTTGCGAACAGCACCATCCAGTCCGTCACCGCCCAGGAGGAGTGCACCGTGTGGCGCGTCTTGGGCGTGAGGATGTAGAAGCGGAAGCCATCCTTCCACAGCGGGTTGGTGGTCTTCTTGACTTCGGACCACGGTAGCTTGACGTTGCGAATCGTGCGCTTCTCGGCGTCGCGCTCATCCCAGCTGATGCCGTAGTCCTCTGGGCGGATCAGCGGGTTGCTGCTGACGATCACGTTGGGCAGGTATGGCGTCGCCTCCGGCCCTTCGCGGTGGACGATGAAGTTCTCGCCGTACTCAATCGCCTCGGGGATATCGACATAGGCATTGAGGCGGCCCGTATCGGTGAAGAACGGCCAGTCGTTCTTGATCTGCTCATAGAACGGAATGCGTGGGTAGGTGTTGAACATCATCAGCGCCCCACCCTGGACGCCGTACTTGCCCTTGAGCAGGTCATCGACCTTGTAGCCGCGCGTCGTCAGCGAGGAGTCCAGCAGTCGCTGCATGTAGATCTCGGGCTTGCCCTCGATCGCGAACTTCCAGTAGTCGCTGAAGCGCTTGTCGCCGGTCGCCTTCGCCAGTGCCTGGGCGACACCGGCCAGGATCTGGACATCGTCCTTGGTGTCGAACAGCGGCTTGAGTCCCTCTTTGCCCCAGATCTGCAGGAACGGGTTGGAGCAGGAGGCGGTGATCTCGAGTGACTGCGACTCCAGCCAGCTATTGGCGGGCAGAATCACGTCGGAGTACTCGCAGGACGCCGTCATCTCGATGTCCTGCGTGACAATCATGTCAATCTTGGGGTTGACGTTCTTGATAACGCCGTACGCCCACTTGGCGTTGTTGATCAGATTGACGTTGGTGGTCCAGATCACCTTCGTCGGGGTGGGCATATGCGTTTTGCCGGTGAAGTTGATGCGGCCCTTCTTCGGCGTTGAGACGATCAGCGCCTGATCGCCGTGGTCCCAGTAGGCCGGCTCCTCATCCTTGGTGTAGGCGTGGGCCTCGATGTTCTTGCCGTCTACCGTCGGGTCAAGATTGGGATGGAAGGGGTCTTCCGCGATCCAGCCCTTGAAGCCGGGGCCGCTCTGTGGGGAGCCCTGGAACAGCGCGGCCTTGTAGTTACCCGCCCAGGTGTGGCAGCCGGCGCCGGGCTTGCCAATGTTGCCAGTCAGCATCAGTGGCAGATACGTCGCGCGGTTGTGCAGCGTGGCGTGGAACCAGTGGTTGACGCCTTCGCCGATGTGAATGGCCACCGGCTTGATCGTGGCGATATCGTTGGTCAGCCGCTCGATCAGTGCCTTGGGCGTGCCGGTGATCTCTGCCACCGTATCGAGGTCGTAGTCGCTCAGGTGGTCGCGGTACGCCTGGAAGATGGTGATCACTTCGACGTTCGAGCCGTCAACCAGCCGCAAGGTGCCACTGTAGTCCAGACGCGGGTCGATGCCCTTCTGCGTCATCTTGCTGCCGACGTCATCACGGGTCACGGCCGCCGGCGCATTGCTGCGCGCGTCCATGACGATGTAGTCGCCCAGCCGGCTGTACTGATCGCGGGTCAGGCCCTGCATCGAGAAGCTGGCGCCGGTGGCTTGCAGGCCGGGCTGATAGTTGGGGATGACTTCGTCGGCGCGCAGCCGCTTGAGGTTGTCCTTGCGGATCAGCATCGGCAGGTCGGTGTAGCGCTTGACGAACTCGGCGTCGTACTGGTTGCGGTCGATCAGCAGCTTGGAGATGGCAAGGAAGATCGACGTGTCAGACAGCCCCGGACGCACCGGCAGCCAGTAGTCAGACTTGGTGGCCGGCGGGCTGTATTCCGGCGTGATCGTGACGATCTTGCCGCCCCGTTCCATCACTTCCTGGAAGAAGTGGGCGTCGGCCATCTTGTTCTCCACCAGGTTCTTTCCAACCTGGATGTGGAGCTTGGACAGCCGCAGTTCGTTGAAGTCCACCTCGGACGATTGCAGGCCGTGGACGTAAGGGAAGCCGGGGGCCTGGTCACCGTGCCAGGTGTAGTTCGACCAGTTGCGCCCGCCCAGCGCGTCGTCCGGGTTGACTTTGCGGGTGTACACGTCCAGCAGGGCGAGCGCGTTGGACATGCGGTACATGCCGTACTTGCCGATGACGCCGAGCAGGCCCATGCCTCCGCGCAGCTTGATGGTGCGGGTTCCGGCGCCGCGGGTCTCGGCGATCATCTCCGGCTGATAGCCATCGGCCTCCAGCCGCCGCTTGCCCTCGTCGCCGCTATAGGTCTTGGCCGTGGCCATCAGTCCCTTGGCGACATAATCGAAGGCCTGGTCCCAGTTGATTCGGGTGAAGGTGTCGGTGCCACGCGTGGTGAACTTGTACTTGTCGCGCAGCTCCTTGGTGAGCGCGGGATAGCCGTCATCGGCCCACTGCTTCCAGCCAGCGCGTACCATGGGGTACTTCAACCGGTACGGCCCGTAGATGCGCCGCGTCATGGCGTAGCCCTTGTTGCAGGCGCGCGGGTTCCAGTGTGCGGTGGAGCTGTTGCCCTGAAGGTCCTTGTACAGCCCCCCCTCGTACATCGGCTCCACACGGGTGACGACGCCGTTGCGCACCACCGCCTTCATCCGGCAGTTGTGGGTGCAGTTAGGGGCGCAGACGAAGGTGAAGCTCTTGTCCGACTTGTACTGGTCGCGGTAGATCCGCTCCCAATCGCGGGTGGGGTAGAACGCCAGCGGGTTGGTGACGCCGGGCGACGTCTGAAGGAAGGCGCCCTTCTGCTGCATCAGCGCCCAGGTGGCGCCGACGGTGCCCGCTGTGGCGACTTTGAGAAAGTCACGTCTGCCGAGTTTCGCCATCTTCACACCTCTCGGTCACAGCGGTAGCGACAGCAGCGGCGTGGCGACGCTGGTGATCCGCTCCGGCGTACCCTCTAACGCTGCCCGCAATCCGGCAATGATGATCGCTCCCCCGATCCAGATCGCCGTGGCGCCCAGGCCGGCCACCAGCGCTCTGACGAACAGGTTCATCGTGCCTCCTCCTCTTGAGTCAACTCCCTGCTCTCCTGTGTGTGATCGGCGCGGGCGGCTGCATGGCAGGGGCGGCAGATCGCCGCCTCTCCCGCCTTGATAGCCGCATCGCCGTCGATCTCCTCCTCGCAGCGCACACAGCGGGCGTGCCCCGGCCGCCTGACGGGCACAGGGGGCAGCTCCACGGTGCGATGGCCAAACAACTCCGTCTCCGCCAGCGCTTCGTACGCCAGCATCTGGCCGGTGTGGCGGTCGGCATCCGGGTACAACTCGGCCGCACGGTCGCGCAGATCGCCCCAGGCGTGCACGCGCACGGCCTGCCTGGATTCGGTGTCTACGAAGGTGGCCGCCAGCTTCCCCTCGTAGGTGAAGCGAATGGTGCGGTTCCCCGGGTGACAGCCGGTGCTGCTGATCAGCGCGTCGGCGGCGCAGCCGTCGTTCTCGCACAGCACGTACAGCCGGTGGTCGGTGCGCGGGATTTCGATGCCCAGCAGCGCTGCCCCATAGGCGGCCAGCCGCCGTCCGAGCACCGCCCCGGCGCAGCGATGGACCTTGCGGGCCGGCGCGGGAGCGGCGGCCCGGCTGCGTGCCCGGGTCAGCGCCATCAGCCGGGCGGCGAGCGCCTCCGCCTCGGGCGCCGCCATCGCCGGCACAAACCGGCCAAGCAGCGTCTCGCCCGTGGCCGGTTCCTCGCCCGCAGCGAGCAGCACCGGGTAGCGCTCCGGCCGGAACGTTTCGACCAGTGCCAGGTCGATATCATCAGGAAGCAGCCCCACCAGGGTGGTGAGTGATGCTTCTGGCTGGCGGAACAGCGCGGCGCCGCCCGCGTCATGCACCAGCGCCGCTGCCACACCGGCCGATACCAGCCGGTCCGAATCCTTGCCCGCGAGGTCCAAAAGGTGGTGCGAGCGTTTCAGGACAGCGACACGCAGCCCCTCGCGCGCGAGCAGCGGCGCCATCGCCTCGATCAGGTGAGTCTTGCCGGAGCCTGAGGGGCCGCGAACGCAGATAATGGTTGGCTGCATGGCGAATTTGTCAGTTGCGTTAGTTTTCACATGCACAAGTGTGTGTATTCCTGTGCACGTCACATCCAGGACCCCTGGTGTGGCGCATCAAGTGTTTGATGACGCAGGTGTACATGTCTGTCCGGTTTGCGCGCGGCGGATCGCCCGGTGCGGGATGACATGACTGCGGGGTGGTTCCGGATATGTTGTGGGGTAATGCCTGATCACTTGCCAGGGCGGCGGCCAGCGGGGTCGGGCCAGCACGGTACGTGAGGCAGGCGCCGAAATCGGCTATACCAGACGGGGAGACGCGCCGCGCGCGCCCGAAGGAGGACGACTGTGACCGCCGAGCACCCGGATGTGCTGTACGACGTTCAGGACCAGATCGCCGTCATTACCCTGAACCGGCCGGAACGGCTCAATGCCCTCTCGGTCGATCTCACTGCCGGTCTGGCCGAGTACATTGACCGCGCCTGGGTGGATGGCGGGGTGCGGGTGGTGGTGCTGACCGGCGCTGGGCGGGGATTCTGCTCCGGCCAGGACATCTCCGGCCGCACGATTGCCGATCGTGATATCCAGGACGACCGGCCACCATCACCGGCAGACCGCCGCTACAACCTGCGCGGCATCCAGCGGGTGGGTCGCGCCGTGGCCCAGCTAGACAAGCCCTATCTCGCGGCGGTGAACGGCGCAGCAGCTGGCGCGGGCATGGACCTGGCCAGTTGGGCTGATATCCGGATCGCGTCGAGCGCCGCCAAGTTCACCCAAGCCTACAGCCGCAACGCCATCATTCCCGGCAACGGTGGGTGTTACTTTCTGCCACGGATTGTGGGCATGGCCAAAGCGCTGGAGCTGTTGTGGACCAGCCGTACCTTCTCCGCAGACGAGGCGCTGGCGATGGGCTACGTCTCGCGCGTGGTGGAGCCGGAGCAGCTGATGGATGAGGTGCTCGGCTTTGCCCGCGAGCTGGCGGCCTCGGCGCCGGTGGCCGTGCAATATATGAAGCAACTCGCCTACAAGTCCCAGGGCGTGGACATCGATACAGCGCTGACGATGGCCCAGTGGCTGCAGACCATCGCTGCCAGCACCGAGGACGCGCGCGAGGGCCCCCGCGCGATCCGCGAGAAACGGCCGGCCAGCTTCCAGGGCAGGTAGGCGGGGACAGCGGCAATCGCGTTGCCGCTGTCCACCAGCCTGTTACATGGTCAGCGCGGTCACCGACAGGATTGGAGGCAGGGTGCCGGGAAGGCGCTGCCAGTGGTCCCCACCGTTGGCGCTGGCATACACCTCACCGTTGGTGGTGCCGAAGTACACGCCGCCTGGCGTGAGGTCGTCGGTGTCGAGCGCATCGCGGTAGACGCTCTGGTAGTCGTGCGGGCCTGGCAGGCCGCAGGTGAGCGCCTCCCAGGTGCAGCCAGCGGTGCGCGTGCGGTAGATGGCGAGCTGGCCGGGGCACACGCGGAAGTTGTCAGCTTCAAAGGCGATCGGCACGACGTATACACCGTCTTCGCCGCTCTTGGTCACGGCGATTGGAAAGCCGTGGAACGACGGCAGACCAACCGTTACATCGTGCCAGGTAGCGCCGCCGTCGTCGGAGCGGAAGACACCGACGTGTGTCTGGGTCCACAGGCGGTCCGGATGCTTGCGGTCAATACGCATCCGGTGCATCTCGTCAATTGCCGCCGGGTCCACCCCATCCGGGAAGAACTCGGGGAATCGCTCCCGCATCCCGGCCAGCATCGTGAGCGCGTCCGGGTTGGTGGCGCGGGCGGTGTGCGAAAAGGTCGTCCAGCTCTGTCCACCGTCCCTGGTCTCATAGGAGCCGCCGGCGCTGATCGAGATATAGATGTGGCTGGCGTCGCGCGGGTCAATCTCGATGGAATGCACGCAGGAGGCGCCGCCGCCGGTGCCGCTCCACTTTTCGCGATGCGCGTGGCGGTTGAGGCTCTCGACCGGCTGCCAGGACCGGCCGTAGTCCTCGCTCCGATAGAGCCCCGCCGGCTGGGTGCCGGCGTAAACGACACCCGGCTGCGAGGGGTGTCCGGGCTGCACGCACCAGATGTTCTCGATTGAGATGCCCATATCCGGCGCGAACGCCAGTCCCTCGCTGCGGTAATCCCAACTCTGGCCCAGGTCGTCGGACTTGGCGACGGACTTGCCCCACGCCCAGTGATTGGCGGCGGCGTACAGCCGCGGTGCGCCGGTGCGTGTGTCCGCCGCCATGTGCGAGAAGGACCAGCCGGGGAGCATCGGTTGGGAGAGTTCCCACCGCTCCCGCCGCTCGTCTGAGGTGTAGATCCAAGCGCCCTTGCGCGTGCCTACCAGCAATCGGACTGAGGTATCCATCCCGGTGCCGTCCTCTCCAGTGCAGGCCCACCCCGGCCAGCCACCGTCAGCGTAGCCCTGCGGCTCGGGGTCTCGACACTGTTCCTTGGGCCAGACGGGCGCGGTTTGACCCTCACCCGAGAAAGCCCTAGCATCACCCACGCTGCTACCTGCACAACGGTGGCGATTCGGCGCGAAGGTTCAGCAAATGGGGGCGGTGAGTCGCGCCCCTCACCACGTGCTAGAGGAGACGGATTGATGCCATACGACAAGCCGATCCCGGACCCCAGCCCGCATACCAAGCCGTTCTGGGATGGGGCCAAAGAAGGCAAGCTGATGCTGCCGCGGTGCACCAACTGCAACCGCGTGCACTGGTATCCGCGCCTGATCTGCCCGTTCTGCCACGCGCGCGAGCTGGAGTGGATCGAGGGTAGCGGTGAGGGCCGCATCCACACCTTCGCCGTTCAGCATCGAGCGATGGGCGCCTGGGCGAACGAAACCCCATTCGTCACAGCCTACATCGACCTGAATGAGGGCGACCGCATGGCCACCGTGCTGCGCGGGGTGGACCCCAACAAGCCGGAGACCATCAAGATCGGCGCCAAGGTGAAGGTTGAATTCGAGCCGGCCAACGAGGATGTCCACATCCCGTTCTGGCGGGTGGTGGAATAAGGAGGCGCGGCCCGATGCCAGCAGCAATTTCCAAGGCAGCAGCGATCGTCGGTGCGGCCGAAGCCAATGAGATCGGCTACTCGAAGACGCCCAAGACCTCGCTCCAGCTACACATCGAAGCGATCAAGAACGTCAGCGAGCAGACCGGTATCCCCATCTCTCGCATCGACGGCGTGTTCTCGGCCGGCTGGTCCTCGGAACTGGCCGAGCATCTTGGCCTGCATCCCAAGTACATCGACACCACCTCGGTCGGTGGCTGCTCGTTTGAGATGCACGTCCATCACGCGCTGTGCGCCATTCACGCCGGTGTCATTGACGTGGCACTGGTCAGTCACGGCGAGTCCGGCTGGTCGGCCCGCGCCAACCGCGGCCGCGGCACGGGCGGCATGCGCGGCGCCGGCGACCCCTGGTCTCCCGGCAACCAGATGACCATGGCGTACGGCTTCTCCGGCGCGCCCTCCAACTACTCCCACGCCATGACGCGCCACAACTACCGCTACGGCACCACGCCGGAGGACTTCGCCAATATTGCCGTCGTCACCCGCCAGTGGGCCGGCCTCAATCCGCGCGCCGTCATGCACTCCAAGGAGACGCACCCGGAGGGTGGGCCGATTTCCGTGGAGACGGTGCAGAACTCACGCATGATCTCCTGGCCGCTCACGCTGCTCCATGTCTGCCTGGTCACCGACCACGGCGGCGCGGTGCTGATCACCAGTCCGGAAATCGCCCGCAGTCTCAAGACCAAGCCCGTGTGGATTGCCGGCGCGGGCGAGAACATGAGCCACTCGAACATGATCGAGATGGGCGACTTCACGGCCACCTCGGCGGCAGCCTCGGCGGCGGCGGCCTACAAGATGGCCGGCATGGGGCCGGAAGACATGGAAATGGCCATGATCTACGACTCCTTCACCGTCACCGCCGGTATCACCGCCGAGATGCTCGGCCTGGCCCCGCGCGGCGAAGGCTTCCGCCTGTGGAAGGACGGCCACGCGGCCCCCGGTGGCCGCCTGCCGATCAACACCAACGGCGGCGGTCTCTCCTTTAACCACTCCGGCATGTACGGCATGCAGTTGCTCGTTGAAGCCTACCGCCAGCTCTCCGGCACGGCCGAAGACGGTGGCTTCAGCGGTCTGCCCGGCAAGCAGACCAAGGCCCGCTCCTGCGTCGTCAACGGCACCGGCGGCTCCCTGTCCACCACGGGCACCCTCGTGCTCGTCTCGGACTAGGACTGCCTGCACCTTTGCTAAGGACCGAGGGCGCGTCCCGCGTGGGGCGCGCCTTCGCTGTGCGGTGCCGCGCAAGCTGTGCCTACCGCCGAAACGTACACGTATGATGCACGCATACGTGAAGGAACGGGCATGCTGTCCGCACGCACGTTCGCGGAAGGGGTGAAGCGATGGCAGAGCCACTGTGGAAGCTTGATGCGACGTCCTTGGCAACGCTGATCCAGACGGGGCAGGTATCCGCACGGGAGGCCGTCCAGGCTCACCTGGACCGCCTGCGCGCCGTCAATCCGGCTATCAATGCGGTGGTACTCACGCTCGAGGATCAGGCCTTGGCGGAAGCAGACCGCGCCGACCGTGCCCGGCTGGCCGGCGAGCGATTGGGACCGCTCCACGGGCTGCCGGTCACCACCAAAATCAACACCGACCAGGCAGGCTGCCCGACCGACAATGGCCTGGCGATCTTTCGGAACTTGATCGCCGCCGAGGATAGCCCGGTGGTGGGCAGCCTGCGCCGAGCCGGGGCGATCGTCATTGGCCGGACCAATGCCCCCGCCTTCTCGATGCGCGCCATGACCGACAACGCCCTTCACGGCCGCACTCTCAATCCCTGGAACCCGACGTTCACGTGCGGCGGCTCTAGTGGCGGCGCAGGGGCGGCATTGGCGGCGGGTATCGGAGTGATCGCCCAGGGGAACGATATCGGCGGCTCCATCCGCTGGCCGGCGTACTGCAACGGCGTGGCCGGCCTGCGGCCGAGCCCCGGCCGGGTGGCCTCGTTCAACGGTACGGCTACCGTCTCCCGGCGCATGTCCGGCCAGTTGATGGCGGTCAACGGACCGATGGCGCGCAGTGTACGTGATATCCGGCTGGCGCTATCGGTAATGGCGGCGCGCGACCCGCGTGATCCCCTGTGGACCCCCGCCCCGCTGGAAGGCGAGCCGCTCCCTCGGCCCGTGCGCGCCGCACTGGTGACCGCGCCGGCGGGTATCGAGGTCGATCCGGCCGTTGTGGCCGCTGTCCGCCGGGCAGGTACGGCGCTGGCCGCGGCCGGATACCAGGTGGAGGAGGTAGCACCACCGCAACTGGCCCGTGCCGCCGAGCTGTGGCACCCCATCGGACTGTCAGATCTCAACCTGACGTTGCGTCCCGCCGTGAAGGATGCGGGCGACCCGGGTATTGAAGCGTTCGTCAATGCCTGGTTTGAGTTGCGGGGGGGCTACGACCTGGAGGACTACCTGAGCGCACTGGCCGAGCGCGACACCTTGATCCGCCTGTGGGGTCTATTCATGGAGACCTACCCGGTGATCGTGATGCCGTCCTGCGCAGAGGTGGCGGTGCCGGTTGGTGTGGATACCGATGGGATAGCCGGAGCGGCGCGGATGCTGAACGCGCTGCAATTCCAGTTGACGCTGCCGGTGCTGGGCCTGCCCGGCCTGGCTGTGCCGGTCGAGCCGCTGCGTGGCCTGCCGATGGGGGTGCAGGTGGTCTCGCGGCGCTACCGGGAGGACATCTGCCTGGCCGCCGGCGAAGTCATCGAGGCGCACGCCGGGATCGCGACGCCGGTAGAGCCCGGCGTGTCGTAACCACGCCTCGCCTGGACTTCGGTGTCTGCACAGGCTGGATCGCGCATCATGCCCGCGGGTGCCGCTGGGCCGGTACGCCTGCAGCTATCCAGTGGTTTCTGAGGCAGCCGGCCGGCCCTTGGCCTGCCATTCAGACCAGCCTCCCACCAGCCGGACGGCGTCAAAGCCGTGCTGGCGAAGGAAGGCGACGGCCTCGCCGGCAAAGAGGCAGTAGGCGCCACGGTAGTACGCCACAATCGTCTACTCTTTTGACAGCTCACCAAGCCGCGCTGGAAGCGTCTCAACGGGCATGGAGATTGCGCTGGACAGGTGACCGTGGGCGTATTCCAGCGCCGGACGCACGTCGATCGCGACGGCATCCCCGCGTGCCGCCCGTTCAAGCCGCTCTTTCCGCGGGACGGCGGCGTCCTCTGATTCCAGCATCTCGGACTCGCCGGCCAGCCGCTGATCTCCGCGCGTCGGGTCTCCGCGACTGTGCGCAGCGCCAGCCACAGCCGTAGGACATCCTCACCTGCCAGCCGGTACTGGACCTTCACGCCGGTGCGCTGCGCTTCGACGAGCCGCGCCTGCCGCAGCACCTGGAGGTGCTGAGAGACATTCGCCATGGGCAGCCCCATCTCGGAGGCCAGCCCCTTCACATGGCGAGGCGCCTGTGCGAGCAGGTCGAGCAACTCCAACCGCTTATCACTCGCAAGCGCGGTTCCAATCCGGGCGAACTCGGCATAGAGGCGGTTCTTGAAGGCGCGGTGACTCATGAGGCGCTGTGCATTCCGGACATAACTCAACCGTATGATTTGTCAAGGAACGTATTGACGAATTACTCAGCCCCGTGCAACATGGGCGCCACGCAGATGTGACCTCAGCGATGAGTTAACGGGTAGGGCAGATGTGATGGAACCGTCGGTGTCCGCGTCTCGTGTAGACCGCGATCAGCTGCGTGCGCGGGTTTCGGCCAAGTACACGGAGGTGGCGCTCACACCCGCCAAGGGGTTCCACTTCCATACCGGCAGCCCGTTGGCACAGATGCTTGGCTATGACAAAGCCGGCATCGCTTGGCTACCAGCCAGCACCGTGGAGTCCTTCGCTGGCACCGGCAACCCATTCTCGTTGGGCCGGCTGCACCCAGGTGAGCGGGTGCTCGATCTCGGCTGCGGCGCCGGCTTCGACACGTTGCAGGCGGCGCGGCAGATCGGTCCCTCCGGGCGCGTGATCGCGGTGGATATGACCGAGGCGATGCGGCTCAAGACGCAAGCCGGCGCCGCAGCGCTCGGCCTCACCAATGTTGAGGCCCGTCACGGCTACGCCGAGGACTTGCCAGCGGCTGATGGCAGTGTCGACGTAGTGATCAGCAACGGTGTGATCAACCTTTGCCCGGACAAGCTCGGCGTCATGCGCGAGGTCTTTCGGGTGCTGCGCCCAGGCGGCCGCATCCAGATCGCTGACATCGTTGTCCATCAGGAGGTGCCACAGGACGCGAAGGACGACATCGACCTGTGGTCCGGCTGAATTGCCGGCGCTCTGCTGGAGGCAGAGTGGCAATGGGTGCTGGCGCAGTCCGGCTTCACCCAGGTCCGCTGGGGCCAGCAGGTGGATGTGTTTTCCGGAAGCGCGCACGAATCAGACGCAAGGCAGTTTGGCACGCGCGGCGTGACATTTGCGGCCGTCAAGCCGGCCCGAAGGTGAGCCAAGTACACACACGCGGTGGAGAGGGAGTGACGATGGCGAAGACCTTCATGCAAATGGTGGGTGAGGCGCAGGCGGCGGTCCCGGGCATCAGCGCGGCCGAAGCGCAAGAGGTGCTGAAGCGCGACCCAAACGCGCTGCTCATCGACGTTCGTGATGCCGCCGACATTCAGGCGGACGGGCACATCGAGGGCGCGGTTCCCATCTCCGCTGGGATGCTGCCGGTGCGCGCCGACACCGAGATGCCCGAGAGCTGGCGGGACGCGCGGCTGGCGGATCGGTCGCGCCCGGTCATCACGCATTGTGTGCTGGGTCCGCTGGGGGCGATCAGCGCCAAGACACTGCACGACATGGGCTTCACCAACGTCCGCTACATTGAGGGCGGCATCGAGGGCTGGAGACAGGCGGGCCTGCCGATCCAGGATGCGGGCATGCGACCAGCCCCCCATTGATTGCTTCGGTCGCGGCGGCTTCCTCAGAAATGCCTGCACCGATCTGCAGCGTGTCGACACCATCGTCGAGCCGATGGAAGCCGCCGGTGTGCGCATGTCGCTGGACGTCATGGCATCACCGCTGGCGCGGGCTGGGCCGCCCAGATTGTCGGGAGCGTCAGCGGAGATGCGGCGATGGCTGTGGCCTGCCGATGGGGGTGCAGGTGGTCTCGCGGCGCTACCGGGAGGACATCTGCCTGGCCGCCGGCGAAGTCATCGAGGCGCACGCCGGGATCGCGACGCCGTTTGACCCGCGGGTGGCCTAGGACGCCGGACTCCATGCCCTGGCCGGTTCGGACCGCTGGGCCAGGGCACGGAGCGTGACGAGCAGAGTCAACGGACGCGGAAGACGTGGATCACCGGGCTGGCCTCGTCGGCGAACAGCTCCAGCACATACAGCAGGTCGCGGGCGCGGTCATATGCGACGTCGCCGATGCGGTACTTGCGCTGGTCGCCGGTACCCAGCATCTCCGGCTCGACGCCGTCTGGATTGAGTAGCAGGTACTGGTCGATGTCGACCACGGCGTACGGCTGCGGCTGCCAGGGCTGCCACTCACCGGTGGCGACGCGCGCCAGGTCGGCTGGATCGTACAACAGGAACTGGGCATCCCAACGCGTGCTCCACCAGCCGCGGAAGTCGTTGTGGTCGCTGCAGCCGCGCAGATCCTGCGGCGGGCAGGGGGAGCCGTCTGCCAGCCGGCAGATCGGGAACTGCCCCAGGAACTCGGTCTCGATGCAGGGCAGGTGCGCGCCGCCAGGGTGCGCCCAGCCGTACCAGTACTTGTCGCCCGTACCCTTCGTCCCGGCGAAGAGCACCGCATTCTTGCCAGTGGTGCTCGTCACCCAGGCGCCGCCTTCCCATTCGTCGGCGTGCTGGTAGCCGCGCAGCGAGGCGTTCAGCACGTCTTCGCTGTTCCGCGAGTTCTCGTACAGCAGCAGCGGTACGGCATCCAGCCGCGCACCCGCAGGCGGCGTCGAACCGTCGTCCAGCCATGGCCGGTAGGCAAACAGCGCCGGCCCCTGGCCGGACCAGCCGCCGTCGCGGTAGCGGCCCGCGCCGATCACGCGCCCGCCGGCATAGGCATCTGCCCAGGCAGCCGGAATCTCCATCAGATAACCGTTGACGCTGTACAGCGAGTGGTCACCGAGATACCACGGCCCCTGGGATCCTGCACCGGACAGGTTGGGGTTCAGTGCGGCATGGGTGGGACCGTTGGCCGGAGCGTCATCCTGAAAGTGCTGGCCCATGGCGATGTGCAACCGCGGGCCCGAGACGGCATGATCGAGAAACAGCATCCCCGCACGCGGCAGTTCATCGAAGGCGTCAAACAATCCGCGCAGCGCCTCGCGATACCCCTGGCCCAACCCTGCGCGGTTGAGATCGCCGGCGTGGCGAGCGATCACCGGCGCGGGAATGCTCACCTGTGTGATCTGGTTGCCGTTGGGCAACTCACCGTATGGCATTCGGTCGTGGCCCATCACGTACAGCGATCCCGGGAATCCGTCTGCCGGACCGTTCGGGTCGCCATGCGGGTTGTACGCCATTGCCGCGCCGCCGTACGCAAAGGTGCGCGGCCGTTCCCCCCCTTCCGGCAGGCGAAAGGCGCCCAGGTACACGACATCGCCCGGCTGCAGCAGCCCGCTCTGTTGCGCCCGTCGCACGACGTACTTGGCAGGCTTGGCCAGCACCGGACCATTGCCCGAGACCGAGGCCGGCGACAGCGTGGCGCCAGTTACCGGTGGGGGACCGGCCAGCGATAGGGGCATCACCATCAGCGCAAGTAGCGCACCGAGAGCCAGACGTTTCATGGCGGTACCCTCCCTGACGGTGCAGGCCGGGCGCCGGGGCGTGCGGGATGGCCCGGACGTGTACCGCCAAGATCAGTGTGATGTCGCTGGACCGGAGGGGCAGTCAGGCAGGTGCCGAGATATCTTCGCAGCAAAGCGGACACCCTCGTCGGGCAACGGCTCACCGATAGCGGCACGTCCGCGGCCGCCGTTGGGTTGACGAGCGCCACCCACGTGGAAGCGCTGGTACCAGCGCGCGGCTCGCGCGGGGCCGGTGTACGATGTGACCGCTGCGGAGACGCGGCGTGTGCGCGCCCGGACGAGACAGAGGAGGCGGCCGCATGGTCGACGGCAACGAAGAAGAACAACTGCTGCGTGACCTGCACCGGCGGATGGTGCGCATCCGGGTGTTCGAGGAGGAAGCGGGCAAGCTGATGGAGCAGGGGAAGATCCCCGGCGCGCTCCATCTCTACGTTGGTGAGGAGGCCGTAGCCGCCGGCGTGATCGCGCACCTGTCGGCTGAGGACCAGATCACCAGCACCCATCGCGGCCACGGCCACCTTGTCGCGAAGGGAGGCGACTTCCGCCTGATGTACGCCGAGTTGTTCGGCAAGGCCGCCGGCTACTGCAAGGGCAAGGGCGGCTCGATGCACATCGCCGACCTCGACCTGGGCATGCTGGGCGCAAATGGCATTGTCGGTGGCGGACCGCCGATCGCGATCGGCGCCGCCTTCTCCAACAAGTATCGCGGCACCCAGCACGTCACCTGTTGCTTTTTTGGCGACGGCGCCAGCAACGAGGGCACCTTCCACGAGGCGGCGAACATGGCGGCGCTGTTCAAGCTGCCGGTGATCTTCGTCTGCGAGAACAACGGCTTCGGTGAGTTCACCCGTCAGGATCGGCATCAGGCAGTGCGCGACATCGCCGACCGCGCGGCCGGCTACGGGATGCCTGGTGTGATTGTCGATGGTATGGATGTGCTGGCGGTGCACGAGGCGGCGGGTGAGGCGATAGCCCGGGCGCGCCGTGGCGAAGGGCCGACCTTACTGGAATGCAAAACGTATCGCTTCTTCGATCACGTCGGCGTCCGCGGCATGGGTGTGGTCTACCGCGAAGACAGTGAGGTGCTGGAGTGGCGCAAACGCGATCCCATCACGCTGTTTGAGTCGCACCTCGCAGATGCGGGGGTCATGAGCGCTGACGCTGCGGCCGCTGTCTGGCTGGAGGTCCGCTCCGAGGCGCAGGATGCCATCACCTTCGCTGAGCAGGCGCCGTATCCGGCGAGCGCGGCGCTGCTGGAAGACGTCTACGCCACGCCGGTCTAGTATTGCGGGCAGCCGGCGCAGCAACAGGGGGCGAGGATGACCACTACCGCGCAGCGCACCCGTACCACCAGCTACGTGAACGCGATTCTGGAGGCGCAGCGGCAGCTGCTGACTGCCGACCCGAACGTCTTCCTCTGCGGCGAGGATGTCGCGCTGTACGGCGGCGTGTTTGGCACCAGCCGTGGCCTCATGGCGGAGTTCGGTCCGCAGCGCGTTGTCGACACGCCGATCTCCGAGTCCGGCATTGTCGGCATGGCTATCGGTGCGGCGGCCACTGGGTTGCGGCCAATCGTCGAGATCATGTTCATGGACTTCGTCGGCGTCTGCATGGACCAGATCGTCAACCAGCTCGCCAAGATGCGCTACATGTTCGGTGGCAAGGCGACGCTGCCGGTCACGATCCGCACGATGGCGGGCGGCGGGCGCAACATGGCTGCGCAGCACTCGCAGTCGCTGGAAGCGTGGTTCTGCCATGTCCCCGGCCTCAAGGTCGTCATGCCCTCCAACCCCTACGACGCCAAGGGTCTGTTGGTGGCTGCCGTGCGCGATGACGATCCGGTGCTGGTGATCGACAACAAGATGCAGCTTGGCATGCAGGGTGAGGTACCGGAGGACCTGTACGAGGTGCCGCTCGGCAAGGCGCGCGTCGTGCGCGAAGGGACCAATTTCACGATTGTCGCCACCTCACGCATGGTGCAAGAGGCGCTTGCTGCCGCGGAACAACTCAGCGCTGATGGGCTGAATGTCGAAGTGGTGGACCCGCGCACGCTTCAGCCACTGGATATCGAGACGATCGCAACCTCGGTACGGAAGACACATCGGGCGCTGGTGGCGCATGAGGCGGTGCGCTTCGGCGGTATCGGTGGGGAGATCGTGGCGCAAATCCAAGAAGAGGCGTTCGACTACTTGGATGCGCCGGTCGGCCGGGTGGGCGCGCCGTTCTCGCCGGTGCCCTTTAGCCCGGCGCTAGAGGCGCTGTACGTGCCCAACCGCGACACAATCGTCACGGAGGTGCGACGCATCCTCGGCAAGCAGGTGTAGCCGCAAACCGCCCAAGGACGCTGCGTGCCCGCTCCCATCGGCATCATCGCCAACCCCGCCTCCGGCAAGGATATTCGCCGGCTGGTGGCACACGCCTCGGTGTTTGATAACGAGGAGAAACGCCGAATCCTGCGGCGGGCGGTGCTGGGCGCCGTGGCGGCGGGCGCGCGGCATTTCGTGCTCATGCCGGACAGCCACGGGCTGGCCCGGTCGGCGTTCGACGGGCTGGACGGCGAGATTCAGTGTGAATCGGTGGCGGTGCCCGAGACGGCCAGCGCGCTCGACACGATCCGCGCAGCGGCGCAGATGCGTGCGACGGGCTGCGGCGTAGTGATCACCCTTGGTGGTGACGGCACCAACCGCGCGCTGGCGCTGGGTTGGCGGGACGCACCGCTAATCGCCATCTCCACGGGCACGAACAACGTCTTCCCCACGCTGATCGAAGGCACCATCGCCGGTGCGGCCGCGGGGCTGGCCGTCACGGGCGCGGTCAGCCCGGCAGAGGTGGCCCCGCAGGTTAAGTGCGTCGCGATTGAGATTGAGGGTGAGCCGGACGATCTAGCGTTGATTGATGCGGCACTGGTGGCGCAGCGCCACACCGGCGCGCGGGCGCTGTGGCAGCCGGAGCTGCTCCGTGCCGCGGTACTCGCCCGCGCTGAGCCGGCTGCGACCGGCATCGCCGCGGTCGGTGGGCTGCTCCGTGCCGTTAGCGGCGCGGAGGATCAAGGCCTCGGCCTGTGGTTTGGTCCCGGCGGCGTTCGCCTCAGGGCGCCGCTCGCTCCCGGTCTGTATCGCGACATCGACGTTCGCGAGACGCGGCTGCTGGCACTCGGCGAGCCGGTCGCACTCGCGGGACCGGGGGTGCTGGCACTTGATGGAGAGCGGGAGCGGGTGCTGCGTGATGGGCAGCGCGCCTGTCTGCGTGTGCAACGCGATGGCCCGCGCGTGATTGACGTGCACCGCACGCTGCATCTCGCAGCCCAGCGCCGAACGTTTGTGCAGGGCGGCGGTTCTAACCCCAGCGAAATCGAAATCGGAGCCCGTATATGGCGATAGCGGTGCTGATCCCCAAGCTCGGGATGACCATGACCGAGGGCTGCGTCGCCGAGTGGAAGATCCCGGACGGTGGCCAGGTCGCGGTCGGGGAGATCGTCTACGTGCTGGAGACGGAGAAGATCAACTTCGACGTGGAGGCCGAAGGGCCGGGCGTCGTGCGCCACCTGGTCCCAGAAGGCACCAAGCTGCCGGTCGGGGCGGCGGCCGCCTACATTCTCGCACCGGGCGAAGTACTTCCGGCTGGTGTGCAGCCGGCCATACCGGTGGCGGCGGCCTTCCCACCTGTCACGGCCGTTCCAGGCACCGGCGCCGCCCTCGGACAGGAACGCATCTCCGCCACTCCCATCGCCCGGCGGCTGGCAAACGAGCGGGGCATCAACCTGAACCAGGTCGCCGGAACCGGGCCGGGCGGGCGTATTACCGAGGCCGATGTGCTGGCTGCTGCGCAGGCGCCGCGAGCTGCCGCCCCGGTAGCGGAGATGGCGCCTGCCTCTCCGCTGGCCCGGCGGCTGGCGGAGCAGCTCGGAATCGACCTGCATCGCGTGCGCGGCACCGGACCTGGCGGGCGTATCACTAAGGAAGATGTGGAGGCGGCAGCGGCCGGGCCTGCGGTTACCGCTCCTGCTGCCGTTGCCGTATCCCGGCAGACATCGCCGGCGGCCGGCGCGGCCATCCCGCTGCGGGGAATGCGCGGCATCATTGCCGAGCGGATGCACACCAGCCTGCAGGAGATGGCGCAACTGACGCTGGGCATGAGCGTCAAGATGGACGAGGCCGTCAAGCTGCGCGGTCAGCTCGTCCAGGAGTGGGCCGAGGAGGGTATCCGCCCGTCGTATACCGACTTGGTGGTGAGGGCCGTCGCCAAGGCGCTGGCGCGACATCCCCGGCTCAACGCCTGCATCGCCGGCAACCGTATCGAATTGCTGTCCGATGTGCATATCGGTGTCGCCGTCGCGCTGGACGAAGGGCTGCTGGTGCCGGTGGTGCGCGACGCGGGCCGGCTGCCACTGAAGGAGATTGCCGTCGAGACGGCCAGGCTGGCGGCTGCAGCGCGTGCCGGCGCGCTTGGCCCGGACGACCTCTCCGGCGGCACCTTTGCCGTTACGGCGCTGGGGATGCACGGCGTCGAGTTCTTTACGCCGATCATCAACCCACCGAACGTGGCTATTCTCGGCGTTGGTGTCATCCGGTCCGTGACGGGCTGGGAGGCAGACCGCCCCGTGCAGCGGCAGGAAATGACGCTCAGCCTGACCATCGACCATCGAGCGGTGGACGGTGCGCCCGCTGCCGCCTTCCTCGGCGCCGTCCGCGACCTGCTGGAAGCGCCCTACAGGATGCTTGTCTGATGGCAGACTACGACGTCATCGTGATCGGCGGCGGGCCGGCCGGCTATGCCGCAGCCCTGGCAGCGGCCGCCAACGGTGCCACCGTGGCGCTGGTGGAGCCAGAGCGGCTGGGTGGCGCCTGCGTCAATCACTCCTGCATCCCCACCAATACCTTCACCAATGCGCTCGCGACCCACATCGATGCCCGAGAGCTTGACGTGCACGGCGTCATTGAGGCTGGTGAGCGTTTTCACTGGGCGCGGGCGGTGGCGCGCAAGGATGTGCTGGTACGTTTGCTGGCCGAGGGCATCGGCACGGCACTCCGGCAACGTAAGGTGCGTCACCTCCCCGGCCGCGCCAGCTTTCGTGACCCGGCCACCATTGACATTCGTGGCGCTGACGGGCCATCGTCGCTGTCGGCGGAGGCGTTTGTCATCGCGACCGGCGCGCGCTGGGAGCCGCCGATGATTCCGGGTATGGCGCCTGAGCAGGTCCTCACCGCTGATTCTGTGCTGGCGCTACCGGCGGCGCCCTCGCCAGCGCTGGTGCTGGGCGGTGGTCCCGCAGAAACGGCGTTCGCGCTCGAGTATGCGGCGCTGCTGGCGGGCGCGGGTGCGGCGGTGACGCTGGCTGTTCCCAGCGAGCGACTGGTGCCTGCGCTCGATGCAGAGATCGCGCAGGCCGCGGCGACCTTTCTCAGTGATCTCGGAGTGCAGGTGTGCTGCGGCTGGACGCCGGTTCGAGGCGACGGTGTGTCGGTGACGTTGACAAACGGTGAGGCGGAGATTGAGGCTCGCGCCGGCGCCGTGGTTGCGGTGGATGCGCGGCGTCCTCATGTCGCCGGGCTCAACCTGGTCGCGGCGGGCGTGACCGCAGCAGACCGGATCGCAGTTGGGCCGGACTGCCGCACCAACGTTCCCCATATCTTCGCCGCGGGCGATGTCACCGGTGGCGCCATGCTCTCCGGCGCGGCGGCGCACATGGGTGAGGTGGCCGGCGTCAACGCCGCCGGTGGAATGGCGCACACTCAACTGCGGACACTGCCCCACCTGCTGCACACCGTTCCCGAACTGGCGTGGGTGGGGCAGAGTGAGGCGGTTGCGCGCGCCACCGGCGTTCAGGTGCGAGTAGGTCAGGCCGATCTCTCCTTTAACCCACGAGCAGTGGCGCTGGGCTCGCGGCAAGGCTTGGTAAAGGTTGTGGCGGATGCCGGCCTGGGCGAGCTGCTCGGCGTGCAAGTGGCCGGCCCCGGCGCCGGCGAGATCATCGCGGTAGCGGCGGCGCTGATGCAAGCCGAGGTGACGGTTGATGACCTGGCGGCAATGGTCGCCTGGCACCCGAGCATGACCGAAGGCCTGATTGAAGCCGCGCGGCGGTCGCTGGGCTAACCTCGGTCACCTTGTCCCGCTCACCACTCACCATTCCTGAAAGAACGCTGAAGAACCTGCGCGGGCACGACCTGCTGTATCGCAGATGGCAGTCCGCTGCGTTTCGGCGCGGTTTCCTATGGGTGGGCGGCGCGTGGAACTCGCCGGCACCAACCGAGGAGGGGAACGCCATGCACATTGCAGACGACGAGCGGACGGAGCACCTGATGGTGTCGAAGGATGATGATGTAGCCGGGTATCTCGTGGTGCTTGCCGTCATCCCGGTGCTGATCGGGCTACTGTTGCCCGCGGTGCAGAAGACCCCGCCGTCCACGGGTTTTGCAGGAGGTTCGGCCGGAGCGTCCGCCAGCATCCGGCGGTAGGCAGGCGCGTGCGGCCGGCAGCCGGATCTCCGCGCTCGCTCACACGACGATGAACTCATCCATCGGGAATTGCTGCAGCATCTCGGCGCCACCGGGGCGGATGACGGCCATGCCGCCCAGGATCAAGCCGAAGTGCTCGGCGCGTTTGTACGGCATGGGCAGCACCTGGAACGTTTCGTTCTCGATGTAAGGCCGGTCCAATGATGGGTCCGGCGGCGGTACGGGGACGATATACGGCGTGTTCGCGCCTGACGGCCGGCCAAGGCCGATGAAGTCGAGTTCGTACCCGGCGCTGACAACCGGCTGTGCCAGCCGCGCGATCGCCGCCGCGGTCGCGCCAGGGGTGAGCGCGGCATAGACGCTGTGGCACAAATCCACCAGCAGGCCGTGGAGCTCGCGGTAGCGGGCCGGCGGCTCGGCGCCGACGGCGACATAGCGGTTGATCTGCCCTGCCATCCACTCGTAGCTGGCCGCGATCTCGGTGACCACCAGGTCGCCCTGCTCGATCACGCGGTTGGACGGCGCAGAAGAGGGATAGATCATGCGCGGCTTGTCCATGGAGGTCGAGCCGATCCACTGGAAGCAGAGCTGGCCACCGGCGTCAAGCACGGCAGCGGCGCAGGCGGCGTGCAGCTGGCGTTCCGTTACTCCCGGCCGGAGCGCCTTGACGAGCGCCTCCATGGCCAGGTCCGTCATCGCGGCGCCGCGGCGGATCCACGCCAGCTCCTCGTCGCTGCGGGCGCGCCGGATCTCGCCGAACCACGCACCGGCGGATACGAAGCGCGCGGCCGGGAACCGCAACCGCAGGTGCTCCATCAGCTCGTGCGGGAACGACCCCACCAAGCCAATGGTCCCGCGCTCTAGCCCCAGTTCGGTGATGCGGGCGCCGGCATCCTCGCCGGTACGCACATCCTCGAGGACCGAGCGCTGCAAAGCATTCTCGCGATAGACGAACAGGCCGCAGAAGAGCGACGGCTCGCCGCTGGCGGGAACGACCACGAAGCCTGGGGCAGCCGTATGGTTCCAGTTAGATAGCCAGTGGACATCGGCCATGATCTCGGCGTTCATGCCCGGGCTGCCGGTGACAATCAGGCAATCGATGCCGTGCGCTGCCATCGCCTGCCGCACCAGGCGGTAGCGACGCTCATACTCACCATCGGTGAAGCGCGGGTAGTGAGGGCGGTAGGCATCAACGTGTTCAGCATCCCACGGGTTCATCGGCGACTCCTCAGACTGCTGCTCCGGACCCCTCAGGCACTGCCCACCACTGCTTCTCCTGGCGCAGGGGAGGCAACCACATCGCTGCTACTCTGCTACCTCCCTGACGCCTGTTTGGCCGGCGCACAGCGCGCCCTACCGACCGCGCAAGCTGGGGTCGAGCGCGTCGCGCAACGCGTCGCCGAGCAGGTTGAAGGAGAGCACCAACAGGAAGATGGCGACCCCTGGCACAATTGAGAGATACGGCGCGATGGACAAATAGCCGAAGGAGAATTGGAGCATCGACCCCCACGTTGGCGTCGGCGGCCGCACGCCGACGCCAAGAAAGCTCAAGGATGCCTCAGCGAGCACGGCATAGCCCATGCTGAGGGTGGCGGCGACGATCACCGGCGCCGTGCAGTTGGGCCAGATGTGCCGCAGCAGAATCCGTGCACTGCCGGCGCCGAGGGCACGCGCTGCCAGCACGTAATCCCGCTCGCGCACCGATAGCACCTGCGCGCGCACCAACCTCGCTACTCCCGGCACACCGGCGATGCCGATCGCGATCAGCAGATTCCGCACGCTCGGACCAAGGGTTGAGACCAGCGCCAGGGCGAAGATCAGGCCAGGAAAGGCAATCTGGATCTCCATCAGCCGCATGATCACTTCATCGGTGAAGCCGCGCTGGTAGCCCGCGATGAGCCCCAGCGGTACACCAACGGCGAGCCCCAGCACCACCGCGCCGAAGCCAATGCCGAGCGACACCCGCGCACCGTACATCATGCGGCTGAGCATGTCCCGGCCCAGATTATCGGTACCGAGCGGGTGTTTGACCGACGGTGATTCCAGCGCCTCGGCGGAGCGCTGCTCGCGGGGCGAGTACGGAGCAAGTACCGGCGCCAGTACCGCGCATACGGCGAAGATGACAATGATGACGACGCACGGCAACGCCATCGGGCTGCGCAATACGCGAACCGGTAAGACCACCCAGCGCGCGCTGGTCCGGCGGCGGGTGGAGCGTAGCGGCTCGGCAGGTGTAGCTTGCTGGCTGATCACCGGACCTCCTTACGCCTCAGCGGTAGCGGATGCGCGGATCAAGCAGCGCGTAGGCAATATCCGTCAGCAGGCTGGCGACCACCGTGCTCAGGCCAATGACCAGCACCAACGCCTGGATCACCGGGAAGTCGCGCGTGCTGATCGAGGAGACGAGCAGACGGCCGATTCCGGGAATGGTGAAGATCGTCTCGACGATGGCAGAGCCGCCGAGCAGTAGACCGATGCGCAGGCCAAGAATGGTGATGATCGGTAGCATGGCGTTCTTGAGCGCGTGCACCCAGATCACCCGCCGGCCGGCGAGCCCCTTCGCCCGTGCGGTACGAACGTAGTCCTGGCTGAGCACCTCCAGCATTGCAGAACGTGTCTGCCGGGTGAGTACCGCTGCGCCCTCCCAGCCCAGGATCAACACCGGCATCACCATCAGCTTCAGGCCGCGCACGGGGTCGTCGAAGGGACTGACGAACCCCGAGGGCGGCAACACCTGCCACTGCACCGCAAACAACAGAATCATCATGATCGCCAGCCAGAAACTCGGTACCGCCACGGCCGCCACCGCGAGCATGGTGATCAGGCGGTCCAGCCAGGAGTTGCGCCACACGGCGCCGGCCACGCCGGCGGGCAGCGCGATCAGCAGCGAGACGATCAGGGCGGCGACGCTCACCTGCGCCGTCACCTTCAGCCGCGGGAGAATCTCATCGGCCACGGGCCGCCGCGTCTTGATCGAATCGCCGAAGTCCCCCCGCACCGCCCGGCCGAGCCACATCCCGTACTGCACGGGGACCGGTTGGTCCAACCCCAGCTCGTGGCGGTAACGCTGCACCATCTCGGCGTCGACCTGCGCCTGCCCTTCGCTGAGCCCCAGCAACGATGCCACAGGGTCGCCCGGAAGCAGCAGTGTGAGCGAGAAGACGAGGAACGTCACCCCGATCAGCACGGGGATGAACTGCAACAGCCGCCTGACGAGGTATGCGAACACCGCAGTTGCCCCTTAGCTTTCCGTCACCGCCGGAGCGCGCCCAGGCGCTCCCCGTCATCCCCATCCCGCTCCGATCCGTCGCACGCCCCGGGCTATGAGTCACTTCAGGAAAAGGGACTGCATCCGGTTGGCAGCGAACCACGTGAAGATATCGGCGTTACCGACGTTCTTCCGGAAGTAGCCGCGTCCTGTGCTGTAGATCAGCGGGATGTAATAGCACTGCTCGACCAGCACGATCTGGTCAATGCGGTCGTAGATCTTCTTGCGCTCGTCGAGGTTGTAGGTCTGACGTCCCTTAACGACCAGGTCTTCCAGCTCGGGCGTGATCGCGCGGTGCATCGGGTTGTAGTAGGCGTCTTTGGAGTAGATGTAGGACGCGGCGCCGTTGGGCTCGAAGTAGGTCGTGCCCCACGACGTTGAGAATACCGGAAAGAGTCCCTTGACGAAGAACGAGTCGGTGGAAGTGGTGACGTCCTGGGTCGTGATCTTGGCATTGATCCCGACCTTCGCCCACTGCTCCTGATATATCTCTGTCTGCTGGTTGATCTGCGGCGACGTGTAGGTGATGACGTCGAGATTGAGGCCGTTCGGCACGCCGGCAGCGGCCAGGAACTCCTTGGCCTTGGCCACGTCGTAGGCAGGCCGGCCCGGCGTCTCGCTGTACGCCCAGCTGCCCGGCTGGCGCATGCCGCCCTTGATCACGTCGGCGTAGCCGAAGTACACGTTCTTCGTCGCCACCGATGGGTCGAGCGCGAACGCCATCGCCTTGCGGAGATTGAGATTGTCCGCCGGCGGCTTGTCCAGGTTGAATACCAGTACCGAGTTAACCGGGATGCCCGGCAGTCCCTTGATCATCGTCAAGTCGCTGTGCTTGTCGCCCGCAGCCCAGTCCTTTTGATTGAGGGCCGCATAGTGGATATCGCCCGTCTGGAGGTTGGCGAACCGCACGGTGTCGTCCGGAATCGCTTGGATGGTCACCTCGTCAAGATAGGGCAGTGCCTTGCCCGCGCTGTCCTTCTCCCAGTAGTTCGGGTTGCGCTTGACGGTGACGTGGCTGCCCGGCACCCACTGGTCAAACACAAACGGCCCGGTACCCACCGGGTGGGAGGTGAACTCCTTGCCCCACTTCTCGACGGCGGTGCGGGATGCCATGCCGGCGCCGTACACCGTGCCGATCGCTGTCAACAGGGTGGCGTTGGGCGACTTGAGGATGAACTTCGCCGTTGACTTATCGACGGCCTCCACCCGGTCGATGTCGATCAGGTTGGAGCGGGCGGCGCTCTTGGTGGCGGGGTCGAGGATGCGGGTGAAGTTCCACTTGACCGACTCAGCATCGAAGTCCGTGCCGTCGTGGAACTTGACGCCCGGCCGGATCGTGAACGTGATCGTCGTCGGGTCCACAATCTCCCACTTCTGTGCCAGCGACAACTGTGGGTTGGGCACGAAGTGGTCGATGGTGACCAGGGGGTTGTACATCGTGGACAGGAAGACGGTATCGCCACCGGAGAGTGGGATCGCGGTGTCGAGGGTGCCGGGCTCGAGTGTCACGCCAAGCTTGAACTTGCCGCCGGTGTTTCCCGTTTGGAAGGCGGTCACGGTGCCTTGCGCGGCGGCAAGCTGCGTTGGGGCAGCATTCGCACTGGTAGACGGAGCCGGTGCGCTGCCGCTGCTCGATCCCTTGTCTGCACCGCCACAGGCGGCCAGCCAGGCTGCCAGCGTGCCCGCGCCCATCAGCCCGAGCGCGGAGCGCCGGCTGATACGACGCGTGCGTGACCCTTTCCAGTAGTTCTCTGCCCGGTCCATTGCTGCCCCTCCTCCCCGCGCTCGTGCCGTACCGCGCGGGCGAACCGGCCGGTCCATCTCGCAATACCGTGCCGTTGATACCGTACCGGAGAGTATAATCTTGAGAGTCAGAGCGTCAAGGGTAGCGCGCGTGGTTTTGGGACAGCCGAGCGCCAGTGCTGCTGGCAGGGCGCCCATGTGGTACGGCGGTGGCGCTAGCAGCGCGAGAACGCGGCTGCCCGGGTGATGCGAAGGCGCAACCGTGTGAGAGGTTCGCAGCGGCTATGCCGGTGGTTGGTCGCCCGTAGCGCCGGCGGCCGGGCAGCGTTGCCTAGAGGCCTCCGAGCCCCGGAATGGCTCCGGACGCACGACGCCGTGCAACACCTGCTCCATCACCCCGGCGGCGATCTCGTGCGGTGAGAGCCGGCCGCCGGGCCGGTACCACTCCGGCACCCCAAGGCATGCCTCGATCATGGTGAAGGTCATCAGCGTGGGGTCACCATCGCGGAGCTGGCCCGCATCGATGCCACTCTGGACGACGCTGCGCATCAGGCGCTGGTACCGCCGTTGCAGCAAGCGAACACGCTCGCGGTTCTCCCGGCTAAGGGGGATGTTTGCGTTTCGCTGCATGGCGAAACTGTCGAGTTCGTCAAAGATGTGCGCCACCAGATCGCCGATCGCGGCCCGCAGCGTCTCCAGCGGCGGCAGATTCCTGGCAATAATCGCCTGCAGTCGCGCGGTCGACTCGCCCACGGTCGTTGCCAGGATTTCGGTGTAAATCTCTTCCTTGCTGCGGAAGTAATAATAGATCACCCCTTTGGTGACCCCCATCGCTGCGGCCACGTCATCAAGGGTGGCGGTGATGGCGCCACCGCGGGCGAACACTCGGGCCGCGGCAAGCAGAATGTCCCGCCGCCGCGCCTCAGCCCGTTCGGCATTCTGGATGCGATGGCCGCGCAGGCCAACATCGGCATCGTGTGGCACCGGCATCAGTGCTGCCTTGCTCCTGCACCCGTCTGTGAACGAGCACGATTATACTTCAGCTACCGAGCGGAGGCAGCCGCCTGCGCACGCGCCACGGGGCCGCGGCAAGCACTGGTCCGGGAAACCTGCCTGCCTGCTGCCACCGTGGCGCGTCACACCGAGGAGCCAGCCGGTCTGCCATGGTATTCGGTATAGCTCTTTACACGTGTCAGGTTATACTCTGGCGTAGCATATTCGCAATGACGGGGGTCCGCGTCGATGACCGTTCCACACCGAGATGCGCCCGCCGTCCTGCGGCTGTTGGTCGCCAACCGCGGTGAAATCGCCCTGCGGATCATGCGTTCGGCCGCCGAGCTGGGCATCATCACCGTGGCGGTGTACGCCGAGGATGACGCGGCCGCCCTGCACGTCCTGCGCGCAGATGAGCGGGCAGCGCTGCGCGGCGCCGGCCCGGCCGCGTATCTCGATATTGAACAGATCGTCGCTGCAGCCAAGCGTCATGCCTGCGATGCGCTGCATCCTGGTTACGGCTTTCTCTCCGAGAACCCGCAGCTAGCACGGCGCTGTGCAGAAGAGGGGATCAGGTTTGTCGGGCCGGATGTGGCGACGCTGACGACGCTGGGCGACAAATCTCAGGCCCGGAGGCTCGCAGCCCGCCTCGGTGTGCCGCTATTGCGCGGCAGTGACGGGCCGGTCACGGTTGAGGAGGCGCGCGACTTTCTCACCTCGCTCGGTGCGGGCGGGGCGATGGTGATCAAGGCGGTGGCCGGTGGAGGCGGACGCGGCCTGCGGATGGTCTCGGCGCCGGAGGAGGTTGAGCCGGCCTACACCCGCTGTCGCTCCGAGGCGCTGCATGCCTTCGGTAACGGTGATCTCTACGTCGAGGAGCGGATGTCCCCTGCGCGGCATATCGAGGTGCAGGTGATCGGAGATGGCTCCGGAGCGGTCAGCCATCTCTGGGAGCGCGAGTGCAGCCTGCAACGCCGTCACCAGAAGCTGGTCGAGATCGCGCCCTGCCCCGGGCTTCATCCTGATCTGCGCCAGCGCCTGACGGCCGACGCCGTGCGCATAGCACAGGAGTTGCGCTATCGCGGTCTGGGTACCTTTGAGTTCCTGGTGGATGCCGAACTGCGTGCGGACGCACGCTACGCCTTCATCGAGGCCAACGCCCGGTTGCAGGTGGAGCACACCGTGACGGAGGAGGTGCTCGGGCAGGACCTGGTGCGGGCACAACTACTGGTGGAGCGCGGATATGCCCTGGCGGACATGGAGCTAACCCAGGCGCAGATTCCCCAGCCGCGCGGCTTCGCCATCCAGGCACGGATCAACACAGAGACGATGAGCGCCGACGGCACGGTGCGTCCCACCGGGGGCACCCTGCGGCTGTTCGAGCCGCCGTCGGGCCGGGGCGTGCGTGTGGATACCGCTGGGCATGCCGGCTACACGGCCGGGCAGGCCTTTGACCCGCTGCTGGCGAAGCTGATCTGCTACTCCCCCTCCGGTGATTTCGCCGCCGCGGTGGCCAAGCTGTACCGGGCGCTGTGTGAGTTCCGCATCGACGGAGTGCGCACCAACCTCCCGCTGTTGCAGAGCATTTGTGCCCATCCTGAGCTGGCCGCCGGCCGCATCTCGACGGAATTCATCGGTGCGCGGCTGGCGGAGCTGCTGGCGCAGGAGGCGGCCGGCCATCCGCGCCTGTACACCGATGGCGGCGCCACGCGCACGCGGGCGGGGGCGGCGGTCAGCGCCGATGATCCGCTGGCCGTGCTCGCATATGGCAAGTCCGGCAACGGCGTTGTCGCCACGCCCGTCGAGCTTGAAGAACCAGCCACGGATTGGCCGGCAGCTGGGGAGGCCGGCCAAAGTGGGGTGTGCACCGTGCGCGCTCCGCTGCAGGCGACAATCGTCAGCCTCGACGTGGCCGAGGGGGAGCCCGTGCGCCTGGGGCAGCAGCTGCTCGTGCTCAACGCCATGAAGATGGAGCACGTGATCTCCGCGCCGGCCGGGGGCGTGGTGCTCCACGTCGAGGTCGAGCCGGGCGACACGGTGTATCAGGGCACACCGCTGCTGGCACTGGAGGTCCGAGGGGACGCCGGCGATGCCGTGGGGGACGGCGGTGCTGTCGACCTCGATCAGATTCGACCGGACCTGGCAGCAGTATTGCAGCGGCGCAAGCTGACCGAGGACGCCGGCCGTGCGGAGCCGGTTGCCCGCCGTCACGCCACCGGCCACCGCACCGCCCGCGAGAACATCGACGACCTGTTTGAGCCCGGCTCGTTTGTGGAATACGGGCGGCTGGCCGTGGCACACGGGCTGCGCGGCACGCTGGAGGAGCGAATCAGCTACGCGCCTGCTGACGGGCTGGTGATGGGACACGGCCGGGTCAACGGTGACCTATTCGATGCAGAGCGCGCGCGTTGCATGGGGGTGGCCTACGACTACACGGTGCTGGCCGGCACCCAGGGCGGCATGAACCATAAGAAGATGGATCGCATCTTCCAAACGGCGGAACGCTTGCGGCTGCCGCTGGTGTTGTTTGCCGAAGGTGGCGGCGGCCGGGCCGGCGGTGGTAGCCGCAACAGCCCCGCCTTCCGCGGCGGTGGTGTTGATGCCGCCGGCGAGGGCGAGATCAGCGGCGGCGGCGGACTCGGTACACCGTCGTGGACACTACTGGGCCGGCTTAGCGGCCTCGTGCCCACCGTTGGCATAACGACCGGCCGTTGTTTCGCCGGCAACGCGGCGCTGCTGGGGCTGTGCGATGTGATCATCGCCACCCCAGACGCCAATATCGGCATGGGTGGCCCGGCGATGGTGGAGGGCGGCGGGCTTGGCGTCTTCCGGCCGGAGGAGATCGGGCCGATGTCGGTGCAGGTGCCCAACGGCGTTGTCGATGTGGCGGTGCGCGACGAAGCCGAGGCCGTACGCGCCGCCAAACAGTACCTGTCATACTTCCAGGGCCGGCTGAGCCGGTGGGAGTGCGCCGATCAGCGGCTGCTGCGCAGCGTTGTGCCCGAGAACCGGCTGCGCGTCTATAACGTGCGCGAGGTGATCAGCACACTTGCCGACACCGGCTCAGTGCTAGAGCTGCGGCGAGGTTTCGGCCTGGCGATGGTGACGGCGCTGGCGCGGCTGGAGGGGCGGCCAGTGGGGATCATTGCCAATAACCCCCTGCATCTCTCCGGCGCCATCGACAGCGATGCAGCCGATAAGGCAGCCCGGTTCATGCAGCTGTGCGATGCCTTTGATATCCCGCTGGTGATGCTCTGTGACACCCCCGGCATCATGGTCGGTCCGGAGGTGGAGAAGACCGCGCTCGTGCGCCACGCCGCGCGCATGTGGGCGGCCGGCAGCAGCATCACCGTGCCGGTGTTCACCGTGGTGCTGCGGAAGGCATACGGCCTGGGTGCGCAGACAATGGGCGGCGGCAACCACCGTGTGCCGAGCTTCATCGTGTCATGGCCGACCGGCGAGTTCGGTGGCATGGGCCTGGAGGGACAGGTCAAGCTCGGCCGGCGGCGGGATCTGGAGGCCGTTGCCAGCCCTGGTGAGCGGCTGGCGTTGTACGAGCAGCTGGTAACGCAGGCATACGACCGGGGTAAGGCACTCAACGCTGCACACGTGTTTGAGATTGATGACGTGATTGACCCGGCGGACACCCGGCATCTGCTGATTGCGGGACTGGAGGCGGCGCCCGTTCCGGCGCCTCGTGCCGGCAAAAAGCGGCCATGCATCGACACCTGGTAGGCAGTCCGGCGGCGAGCGGGGGGGAGGATGACGAATGTGACCGGCGGGAGCCCGCCACTGGCCGGCTTCCGGGTGCTCGATTGCACCGATGAGCTCGGTGTGTATGCTACCCGCCTGCTCGCCGGCATGGGCGCCGATGTGGTGCGCGTGGAGCCCGCCACCGGCGACCCGATGCGCACCTTCCCACCACTGACGGCACCGGCGGGCGATGGCGCCCCAGTCAGTCTCTACTATGAGCACTTCAACGCCGGCAAGCGCGCTGTCACGCTCGACCGCGACGAGCCCGGCGCCCGCGCTCGTTCCCTGGCGCTGGTGGCTACCTGTCACGCGCTGGTGGAGTCCGGTGACCCTGACGCGCTGTTCAGCCGCTGGTTGGGGGAGGAGCAGCTTCTCGGTACCAATCCCGCGTTGACGCTGGTCACGGTCACGCCGTTTGGCAGGCAGGGACCGTACGCCGGGGATGCGGGTGGCGACCTGGTGATTGCCGCGCGCGCAGGGCTGCTGTGGCTCAGTGGCAGGCCGGATGGACCGCCATACCGGCCGGGCGGCGAGCAGACCGCGCACATGGCATCGCTGATGGCGGCGAACGCTGCGCTGCTCGGGATCTTCCAGGCGCAACGCACCGGCCGGGGCGCACGGGTAGACGTGCCCGCCTGCTTTGCCGCCACGCTCGCTACGCTCCAGACAGCGAACGCCAACTATTACACCTGGCATGGACGTCTGCCCGTACGCCGCGGCATGGGCCCGGCGTTCGCCCGCCACATCTACCCGGCGGCCGATGGCTGGGTGGCGCTGACGGCGCTTCCCGGACAGTGGGACAACCTGGTGCGGCTGCTGCGCGCCCATGACGCCGCGGCGGACCTGGGCGACGAGCGCTATCAGGACGCGAACCTGCGCATCGCCGAGGCGGAGCATATCAACGACGTGCTGGCAGCGTTCACCTCCCATCATCCCAAGGCGTATTTGTTCGAGGCAGCGCAGCGCGCCGGAGTGGCGAGCGCGCCCGTCAACACTCCGGCAGACGTGCTCGCTGATCCGTTCTTACGTGAACGTGGCTTCTTTCGGACGCTGCAGCATCCGGTGCTGGCGCGTGATCTGGACTATGCCGGCCCCGCCGCGCGCTTCAGCGGACGCGAGAGCGGCCCGCACGCCCCGGCGCCCGTGCGCGGTGCAGATGACGCCGCCATCTGGGCCGAGGTCAGCGGCGCGGTGGCCGAGCTTGGGTGAGGGGTAGCCGGCAGTCAGGGACCCAGGGGGAGGGAGTCAGGATGGTGGGTTGGCCGGAGACAGACAATGGCGCCTGGCTGCCGCTGGCCGGAGTGCGGGTGCTGGACTTCACCTGGATGATCGCCGGCCCGTTGGGCATGCGACTGCTGTCTAACTACGGCGCCGTGGTGCTAAAGGTCGAGTCGTACAACCGCGTGGACCGCATCCGCGAGACCGGCCCGCACCCGAACGGCGCGTGGAGCTTCAACGAAGATGGCTCCTTTAACGACGTCAATCTCGGAAAGCGCAGCATCCTGCTCAATGTCAACACGGCCGAAGGGCGGGATCTGGCCGTGCGGCTGGCTGCGGTGTCGGACGTGGTGGCTGCCAACTTCACCGGCGACCGGATGGATCGCTGGAACCTGGGCTATGACGACCTGGTGCGGGTGCGGCCAGACCTGATCTTCCTCAACATGCCGGTGTTCCACGGCCAAGGGGAGCGCGCCCGCTGGGGTGGCATCGGCACCCATGTCAACGCGCTGGCCGGCATCAACGCCATCTCCGGTTTCGCCGGCGACCCACCATTTGGCCTTGGTCCGCTCTATCCGGACTTCAGCGGCAACCCCTTCCACGCTACCGCCGCGGTGCTGGCGGCGTTGATCAACCGCGACCGCGGCGCAGGCGCACAGTTGATTGAGCTGAGCCAGTATGAGTCCACCGTCAGCGTGCTCGGTCCGGCGCTGCTCCAGCAGAGCGCGACCGGCGCCGGACCGGCGCGAACCGGCAATCACTCGGACCGCGCCTGCCCGCACAACGTCTACCCCTGCGCCGGCGTTGATCGTTGGTGCGCGATCAGCGTTGACCGCGATACCCAGTTTGCAGCGCTTGCGGTGGTGCTCGGGCAGCCTGGCTGGTCCACCGACCACCGCTTCGCCACCGACGCGGCACGCCGGGCGCACGAAGACGAGCTTGACCAGCTGATCGCCGTGCAGACCGCAGAATGGCAGCGTGACGACCTGGCCGCGCGCTTGCAGGCCGCGGGCGTGGCGGCCGCGCCGGTGAACGACCTTGCTGACCTGCTCCACGATCCCTGGTATCGCGCCGAGTATTTCGCCGAGATTCCTGGACCGGAGGGCTGCGTCTTCACTACGCATGCGGAGCCGGTTCGCCCCAACGGGCATAAGCATCCCGTTACCCGTGCGCCGCTGATGGGCGAGCACACCGACAGCGTGTTGCGCTCGCTGCTCGGCCTCAGCCGAGAAGAGATCAATCACCTGTACACCTGCGGCGCGCTTGGATAATCGCGTATTACCAGCGCCACAGCCGAGACCTACGTACTGCCCTGCTGACGCGCTGCCCCTCCACCAATCACGCTTCCCTGTGCCCTCGCCTGCGAGTGTGGCGCTGTGGCCGTCGCTCGCTGCCGATGGCGCAGGATGCCCCGGGCCAGCGGTGCGTGAGAGGGCTGTACGGAGAAGGGCAGTACGCACCATGATGACATTGTTTGGACTGCCCGACGGCTGTGGTATCCATGGCGGTGGGCACGCTACCTGGATCGCAGCACGGCACAGTCAAGTAGCTGGAAGCTCGAACCCGCCAGCGCCGAGAGCGGTACCCGACGGCAACTCTGCTGAATCCAGCGCGTCACTGCTCCCTGCCCTCCCGGGGCAGGCGGCGCGATCCCGACACCCCCTGGCGCCGGGCTGCTACCCGGCCCCGGACGGTCGTACGGTGGCCCATTGGCGGGAGGAGCGGGATACACCAGAGGTGGCCGCGGCGCGGGTCCGTTCCCTGGTTGGGCGGGGGGCGGGCCGGGCGGGCCGGGGGTGCTGAGGAGGACGAAGCGGACCTGTCCTGCACGCACCCGGCTGGCGAACGTCTCCGGCGTTACGATCGGGTCATTGCCGGAGAACCCGCCGAGCGCCATCACCGGCTGGCCCGTCGCCAGGATGAACGGCGAGGCAGTCTGTGCGCTTGGTGTCGCCAGCAGGTACGCGGCGTCCGCCCGGTTTGCCTGCAGGAACGCGATCAGCGCCGGGCCGGCCGGCCCCGGTGGCGGCCCGGGCCGGTCGGGGGACGCGCCGGGCGCTGGCCCGGATGGCGCCACACTCCCGGGCGGGCGCAGACCGGCCCCCACCTGAGGCAGGGCAGGCCGGCGCTGCGCTGTCAGCGGGCCACCGGCCGGCAGCGCCCCCTGCCTGCGGCTGATCGTTTCGTAGCTCCACACGACCGGGGCCAGATACAGTGCTACGATGGCCACCGCCAGACCCGCCGCGGCCAGCGTGTCGCCGCGGTACCGGCGAGGGGCAACCCGACCGGCAAGAAGCGCCACGATCGCGACGATGGTCAGCGCGCCCAGGGTTGGGGTCAGCCACTTGCTCCACTCTGGGAACGGGCGCAGCAACGCGATCTGCGCTGCCACGCTGGCACCGAGCCCAGCCGGGATCAGCAACGCTCCCCACCATGACCGGCGTCGAGCACCCCACAGCACCATTAGACCAATCCCGGTCAGCGCCGCCACCGGTGGGCCAAGCATGACCAGGTAGTAGGCATGGAAGAAGCCAGCGATGCTGAAGAACACCGCCGCCGGCGCCAGCCATCCCGCCCACAACGCGAGATGATGCCAGCGCCGGTCACGCCGCTGTCGCAGCCCCGCTTGCACCAGGCCGCCAATTGCGCCGGTAATGGCCGTCGCCAGCAGCCAGCTCGCTTGTCCGCCCAACTGCCGGTTGAGCAGACGCAACGCACCTTTCGTGCCCGTCTCCGCATTCGGCGGCGGGCCGGACGCCGGTTGACTGCCGGCACCGGCTGCAGGGGGCGGGCCCGCCGGTCGTGACGCCTGCGTCGCGGGGCGGCGGTTGAACCCAAACAGCCGGTTTAGACCGTTGTGACCAAACGTCAGTTCGAGGGCGGTATTGTTGAGACTGGAGCCAACATAGGGGCGGGCGTCTGCCGGTGTAAGATCGACCGCCGCCACCCAGGCGAACGACACTGCCAGCACCAACACGCCGCCGGCTGCGATGTGCCACAGCCGTTTCCAGTAGCCAAGTGGTGCACCCAGCAGGTAGACCAGCACCAGCGCCGGCAGCGCGAGATAGGCCTGCATCATTTTGATGTTGAAGCCCGCTCCCACCAGCGCCATGCCGGCCAGCAGCCAGCGCAGGCGCCCGCTCGCAGTGCCACGCAGCGTGCACCATGCGGCCAGCAACAGGACCAGCACCAGCAGGCTGTCGATGGTGTTGTTGCGATTGACGGCGACCGCGACCGGCGTCACGGCCAGGCCGAGGGCGGCCAGCAGCCCGGCACCCGGACCCCAGTCGCGCCGCACGAGCGCATAGAGCACGGCCACGGAGGCGCATCCGGCCAGCGCCTGGGGCAGCAACACGCTCCAGGCGCTGAAGCCGAGCACCCGGGCAAAGGCCGCCTGTACCCAGAACCCCAGCGGTGGCTTGTCGACGGTGACGAAGCCGCCAGGGTCGAAGGAGGCGAAGAAGAGATTGTGCCAGCTCTGGAGCATGCTCTTGACGGTGGCCGCGTAGTACAGGTTGGCGTACCCATCTCGCGTGAGCCGGTACAAGTTGAGCACCGCGCTCAGGGATATCACGGCGGCCAGGGCTACCCGGTGCGGCGCCAGCAAGAAGACCAGACCGCGCGCTGCCGTCCGCGGCAGACCGGTCGCGCCGGAGCCGGCGAGGACGCGGAGCGGCAGCGGCAGAAGGCGGCGGATCGGTTTTGGGTGTTCCAGAGCGGCGCTCCATGGGTGCGGTGAACATAGTCTGTACGTGAACCGAACGGCAATGTGTTAACCGGCGGTGAAACGTCAGCTATCCCTAGGTGTGGCGCCGCATCACCCCGAGCAGTGGCTGCAACTAGGCGCCGGTTCTTCGTGCCGCCTGGAAGATGCTCGTATGGCGGATCAGCGCCGCCTCGTGGCCGCCGGCACCGACGATCACGGCGTCGGTCTCGGCGTAGTGGTTGCCATTCCGGTCATACACGGAGTGCAGGTGCCCGGCGACGCACACCGGCTCATCGATATCCAGCAGTCCGCGGTGCTGCACCTGGCTGCGCACATGCAGGGCGGCGCCGGGGTAGTCCCAGACGGCGTGCACGTACCAGGTCATCCGCCCGCAGATGCTGGCGGGGCTCTGGATCTCGCGGCCGTCCACCAACAGTGGCCCCCGTTCGCGGTTGGTCGCCTCGCGGAACATCCGCGCCAGCCGGTCGTGCGCCTCGACCTGGAGCATGGGCAGGTCGGAGCCAACCGGCGCCGTCTCCAGGGTGATCCGCGGCCGGGGATCCGGCGCGGGCTCTGGTATGAGCCGTTGGGAGCGATGATGGCCGGCCACCCATGCCCCGGTTCCCAACCCCACATCTGCCGCCACGCGCACCTTCCCCTCAGGGCCGCGCGCCTCAGCAAGGTGACTGCCGTCCACCGTTTCCGACAGCGTGATCGTCAGCGTCTCGCCGGCGTAGATGGGTCTGAGGATGCGCAGGTCGGCCCAGCCGCTGCGTAGCCAGGCATCGCCCAGGACATCGACGATCAGCGGCGTCGCCCAGGCATAGACGGAGCTGCCGTATACCAGCCCGCCGCGGTAGCCCAGATCGCGTGCGGCAGCGTCCGTGTGCAGGTTCTTGGGCTGGTCCTGGCGGCCTGTGCCCTCCAGATAGGTGGTGATCTGGCGTACCCGGGATGGGGACGCGGTCATGTCATCCTCCACGGTGGCCGCCGCGGCACGGCCGGTTAGTCCAAACAGCGGATCACGCCGCCGGCCCGCAGCCGGTCTATCGTCGCCGCGTCATAACCCAATTCCGTCAGGATCGTGGCTGTATGCTCGCCCAGCGCAGGTGCGGGAAGCGGATTGCCGGCCGGCGTGGCGGACATGGTGACCACCGGCCCGACCACCTTCTGGTGGCCAGTGATCGTGTGCTCCAGTTCCAGGAACATACCATCAGCGTTGGCCTGCGGGTCTTCCGACATCTCCTCTGGGAAGTTGACCCGCGCCACCGGGACACCTGCCGCCTCGAATCGGGCCATCCACCCGGCCACAGAGATAGACCGAAACTGTGCTTCCAGCTGGTCGCGCCAGGTCTGCGTTGCGCTGATGTTTGCGGGGTCGCGCGCGTCGAAGTCGGGCGAGTCAGAGTGCTCGCGCCCCTCGATACCAAGCACCCGGCGGATGGCGTCACGGTTCTGCGGCGTCAGTGCGCCGAGGGCGATGGCGCCGTCGGCGGCCTTGTACACGCGGTAGTAGAGGGTGAAGGGGGAGGCCAGTTGCCCGCGCGGGTCCCGAATCGCCAGCAGTTCATCGAAACCAGCGCCCCGCGCCCGCGCCTCCTCCAACGCCCGGACGCGCGAATCGCGCAAGGTAGCATCGCTTACGGGCTCGCGCATGACGTAACGGTTCTGGAGGTGGAGACCAGCGCGCAGCAACGAGGTCGCGATGTACTGCCCTTCGCCGGTGCGCTGACGATGAAGGAGCGCCGCGCAGACCGCCATCGCCACCGCCAGCCCGGCGGCGTAGTCTGACACGGGAATACCCATTACCTGTGGCGTGCCGGCAGCATCGAGCTTGCCGTCCATCGCCATCAGCCCGGAATGCGCCTGCGCCACCAGATCCGATCCTGCCCATGCTGCACCCGGACCGCTCTCGCCGAAGCCACTGATCTGGGCGTATATCAGGTCTGGGCGGAGCCGCTTGAGCGTGTCGTAGTCGATTCCGAGGCGCTGGGGGACGCCCAGACGGTAGTTGATGATCACGACATCGATGGTAGGAATGAGGGTGTGGATGAGCGCCAGCCCCTCAGGCTGCTGGATGTCGACCACCAGGCTGCGTTTGCCGCGGTTGTTGCCCTGGTACATTTTGCTCTCACCAGGGACGGTGGTGCCCACATTGCGATGCGAGTCCCCAGCGAGCGGCTCAACCTTGATCACCTCTGCTCCCAGGTCGGCCAGGTTGAGCCCGGCGACCGGTCCGGCAACGATCTGCGAGAACTCCAGCACCCGGATACCGGCTAACGGGCCGGGGCCTGGCGGTGCACCCATGCCGTTGCTCCTTGGGAGCCGGCCGCGCCCAGCAGGGCAGTTGGCGGCCGCACGGTCTGATGCTACCTGACCGCGCGCGTAGGCGTAGACCAGCGCCTGCAGTGGCGGGCACGAACTTGACTCCAACCCCCACGGCAGAGAGAATCCCGGCGGGTTACCTGCCCAAGTTTGAATTTTTGGGGGGCGGGTGAGCCTAAGCCCGCGGCCAGGAGCGAGCATGGTGGGGCAGCTTGACGGCCGGGTCGCGATTGTCACAGGGGCCAGCCGTGGGTTGGGCCGGGATATCGCGCTAGCGCTGGGCCGTGCCGGCGCCGCAGTGGTAGTGGCAGCGCGTACGGAAGCCGCCGGCGAGTCACGCATTCCCGGTACGCTGGAAGAGGCCGTCACCCGTATTGAGCAGAGTGGCGCACGTGCGCTGGCCGTGCGTTGTGACGTCACCAACCAGGCGGATATCTCCCGCACCGTGCAGGAGACGATCGCCGCGTTCGGCCGGATTGACATTCTCGTGAACAACGCCGGCATCCTCACGCCTGGCAGCGTCGTAGAGATGCAGCCGCGGCACTGGGACCTCGCCTTCCGCGTCAACGTGCACGGCCCCTTTTTGTTCTGCCGGGAGGTCATTTCGCACCTGGCCCGAGCCGGTGGCGGTCACATCATCAATATCTCGTCGCGCGGGGCGATCGGTCCGGGACCGGGTCCGTATGATGGGCCGCGCGCGGGTGGAACCGCGTACGGCGCCACCAAGGCCGCCCT